>Ga0307517_10008548_pt1 | contig 14664 bp, 6 predicted proteins | sample 23_EM_MG_FD_194515 | JGI IMG/M metagenome (GOLD analysis project Ga0307517, IMG submission 194515) | Populus trichocarpa ectomycorrhiza microbial communities from riparian zone in the Pacific Northwest, United States - 23_EM | ecosystem: Host-associated > Plants > Roots > Unclassified | place... | reverse complement strand
GACGAAATATCCGTCGGTGATTACGTCGGTGATTTTGACGGAAACATAGACACGTCACCGTACGGATCTGCCATTTCAAATCCCTCGGTGAGTCCGTCGGCAATTTAAACGGCGAACCAGTCACGTCACTGTACGGGCTGTCGTTTTGAATCCGTCGGTGATTCCGTCAGAAAAAAATAACCCGCCAAAACCTCCACGTCAGCGACCCGTCTTTTTTTTTAATTCGGAAACTTTTCCGTCCGTAATTCTATCGGTAAGTACCGACGGAAAATTTCCGTCGGTAATTACCGACTGAATTACGGACGGAAAAGGGTCCGTCGGTAGTTACCGACTGAATTACAGACGGAAAAGTTTCCGTCGGTAATTTCGACCTCAAATTACCGACAGAAATATTCCGTCGGTAAATCCGTTGGTATTTAGTGAATTTCTGGTAGTGTCAGCTTACGCGCACAACAACTAATTCTCAGATCCACTGAACATCCTACAAGCCCAGTGAACATGTTAGGCACCGCGAGAATGACAGACGTTCACAATAAAGCTCTAACCCAGGTGCAGAGAAAAGGTTTGAAATCCCTTTCACCACTTAGCCACAACCTCAGGTACGTCTTTTGTTCTCATGTGTCATTGCATGCTCGAAAGAAAGTAGTAATATTTGTTTTAGGATTCGTGACAAGGTAAAGCGACATGTGGAGGTGTTTGCATGCTACAAGGGCCCTTTCCTTGGCCTAGCTTATCGTCCCATGAAGACCAAGTAACAAATGGCCAACTTTACTTGAAAAAAGAAAGAATCAAAGAGAGACCTTTCCTATTTAAACATTTATTAGGAATGATAATTCCTCCTAGCATCCCCACATTAAGGCTTCAAGAGAATCGATCGCCGTGATCTTCAAATGAATACGCACACAAGAAAGGTACTCTCTCATTAGCTTGATTTGTTTTGAATATAAATGAATGGCATGGCCTTTGTAATTTCCATCTAATTCTTAGTCTTCCCTTTCTTTCAATAACAACCATGATGCCTGCCAGGAGACAGAGGCTACCAATACACAAGGTGTACCGGAAAAAAGGGTAGAAACAGTAGATTATAAGTCATCCCCAGGGCAAGGCCAAGAGATGAGGAGGGTGGTGGTGATTCACCAGTCCAATCACCATGACAATTCAACCACAAGTGGTGGCATCTTGGCCGGTGCTGCAGCTTCTGTAGCATCCACCCTGGAGTTTGCCAAGGATGTTATCTCTGGAAAATGACAGCAAAGAGCAGAAATGATTGCATGAGAACCGAACCTCTTCAAGGTTCTGTTTATTATTATTCTACAACTTCGACTTCAGCACTATTTGTGTATTGATCAATCCCCTAATAAATTTTGTTCTATAAGCGGGTGTTTCTTGGCGAAAACTATATGAAATCATTAATCAAGCAGTCATTATTTTCACTTTGGTTCGTTATCTCCATTTCTTTTTTTTTTTAGTTTAAATGGGTGTTCGAGCCAGCTTGCGCGCACCTCGACTAATCCCACGGGCCCTGAAGTTAATGACCATGTAAGCCTCCAATGGCCATCATATGAGCAACCACAGGGCTCGAACCTGAATCCACAGAGGGACGTTAACTCCATTTCTTTCTATCTAGTCTTCACAGTGAAATTTACCTTCTTTTCTTTCTTCTGTTTTCCGTGGAAAGACTAATCATGTCACAGAAAAGCAAGAGCAATAACAGCGAAATCTACCTACAGCCCACGCGGCATGAGCAAAACATCAAATTTACTATGGCAGAATACTTATATATTACCATGCATGATGTAGCATGCCAGCATGCAATACATGTACAGCAGCAACAATACTGTAAAATAAAATCAATTTTCTTCATATTTAACTGGAAATTAATGGAGTTACTGTTTTATTGGTTGGAAACTTTTGAATACAAAAATGTTAGCTTCACTGTCTGGGATGTTGGAGGATAGGATAAGGTACCAACAAGATCTAATGTACATATGATCCAATGTTTTTCAGTTGGAAGAATTTATTAATCAGAGGTATTATTTATTTACTTTATTATGTGTTATATTGAACAAATTATCTTCCCTTTTTTTTCTTCTAATCCTTCATTGTGTAGATTGGACCGTTCTGGAGACAATACTTCCAGAACACCCAAGCCTTGTATTCGTGGTGGATAGAAATGATAGAGAAAGAAAAGGACACATGCAGTGGTTTTTCACTTTAGCCAACAGAAACAATGGCGTCATGAAGAACACGTTGGCCGGGAAGAAGCCAATGTATGTCAAGAAGTCGAGAGGGAGATGGCTAGTTATAAGATTCATTGGGATAGTCAATCTTAGAGAAGGACCACAACTAATCTGGAGTTGTTCCCACTATTAGAGGGTCTCACATGAAGTAAACAATAAACTGAACTCGAATGAGGAGAATAACTATGTTGTGCTGGCCTAAACTTTAACTTACTTTATTATGATACCAAATCTTGTTTTATAGGTATAAGGATAACTCTCGTTTATTCAAATATCAATTAATATATATTTTTTTTATTGGTGGTTCATAAAATGTGTCGATGATTTTTTAGTTTTTCTAACACAAACAACATTCTCTAGCTATAGAAATGTGAACAATCTTATTTTTCAGTTATGCTAATGAAGATGATGAGTCACAATTCTCCACACTAATTGTCGTCATTATCAATAGAAGAACATGTACTAAAAAAATAAAAATAAAAACTCCATGAAATTAAGGATATGGAATGGAAAAAGGATGTGCATTTTCTTATCATTGTCACTAAATTGCTTAAAATCCTTAAAAATTCAAAACAAAAAAAATTATATTAAGGTCACAAGTAGACAAGAAATTTGAAGATGGCAAAAAAAGGTTAAATAGGGATTTATTTGCATAAATTAGAAGTCAGAGGACCAAATTGAACTAAATAGCAAGGGTTCGGAACTTAATTATAGCAATGGAGGGCCTAGTTGATTTAATCAAAAGCAAAATTAAGTTTGAAAGTTGATTTGATTTAATCAAGGGACTTAATTAAGCTTTTAATGACTTTAATTGACTTAATTAAGGACTTAATTGAAGGGAAATTAAGTTTGAAAGTCAATTTGGCCAACTTTAAAAGAATTAATTAAGTTCAAGGACTTAATTAAACTCTTAATAGGTTTAATTGAATTAATTAAGGACTTAATTGAAGCAAACTTAAGTTCGAAAGTTAATTTGGCCAAAATCGAAAGAATTAATTAAGTTCAAGGACTTAATTAAACTTTTAATGGGTTTAAGTAAGGACTTAATTGAGAGAAAAATACGTTTGAATTGGGTTAAATTGCAAGAAATGGAAGTTCTGAGGACTATTTTTTAATTCTAACAAACTCAATTGGTCAATTTGAGGGCTTAATTATGAAGAAAAGAAAGTTTGGAGACAAATTAGGGGTGGACCTACTTTAACTAATAAACATACCAATTATTAGAAAAACACAACAGAACCTTAATAATAATTAGATAAGTGTGCAATGCAACTTACCTTAGGTAGAGTATACTAGGTATGATATTGTTCTTTCTATAAACAACCAGTCCTCTTATCCAGACTTTAAAGACTAGTTAGGGTTCTAGTGACCAAAATATTAGTTGGCCACTCCAAATCTTTCAAACCTTAAAAGAACAAGAATTCATTGTTCTTTCCATACCACCAAAATTCTAATTCAGAAGGATGATCGTCGTGACGTTGCACACGTGCGACAAAGAGGATGGAAAAATTTGGAGGTCCAATTAATTCAATTGGAAACTTAATTGAAGAAAAAAAATGATATTTAGAGTCTATTTAGCCAAAATTGAAAGAATTAAATGAACAAGGACAAAAATAAAGATTTTGACAAAGTTTGGAGGTCCAATTAATTCAATTGGGAGCTTAATTGAAGAAAATAATTAACATTTAAAGTCAATTTAAATAAAATTAAAAGAGCCAAAATGGATAGGCACTAAACTTTGGAGACCCGAATAATTCAATAAAGAGTTTAATTGAAGAGAAAATCTGATTGAAAATCCAAGGACTGAACTAATTACTGAGTCCAGTTTCTTGTTGGCTGATTTAATGAACTACTTAAAGTTGAGAATAAAGCATGGATAGCTAGCTAGACAAACAATGTTCATAAACAGAGTTGTGAGTAAATGCAAGATATACAAAATCTCTGCTTTCTTCTTTCATTCTCCTTTAATTCAAAACATATTGTATTGAAATTATAAGTGTAAATCAATGCTGTGTGGAAATCATGCATTTTGGCTGTACATTATGTACTGAGCCGCTTAATTCTTGACCAAATTACTATCTTCTGTTGAAAATTATGCATTTTGGCTGTAAATTATGTGCCTCATGATAATACATCTTTTAATCATAGATGTTTTTGTCTACTTCTTATTAAGTCCTGTCAGATTGGTTGGCACAGGATGGCCAACTGCCCTACTCAGCTCTGCTCATGTGAAGCCCTTTTCTATACTTTTTTACCTCACCGCCATGAATTTCCATTCTAGCAGAGCCGACGAGACCTTGAATCCAGTGGGGTCCTACCTGAGATGCCCAATTTCTTCATCCTGATTAGACCACAGCAATCAAAACGTTAGCCATTTAGCTAATCAAGAGAGGGTAACTGTAATTCTTGTGACCATTACCCGCCTTCATACGTTACACTGGCTCTTGAGCTAGTGCAATGCTGGGAGATTGATTTATTTTACCTTTTTTGAAAGCAACTCCTTTACAGGCAGGGAGTAGCTGAACTTTCGCCCACTGGTTCTACAATCTGCACCGTCCAATTTCAGATTCAGCACCAAAGAAGAAGACAAGGGCGTACTAATGTTTTGACAATTTCTCCTCATAAATGTTTTCTATTTCCTAATTAAAATATCATCTGTTGAGCTTTCACATGGCAAAGATTAAACATCTTGTCAGTAGTCTTGTTCCTGTAATATATTTATACTCGAAATGATATATTTATGAGAATTTTCTTTTTCAGAGCCACTAACTGAACTCAAAGCCGATTGAAAACACGATGAGTATATACCCAATTACCACCCTTAAATCTCCTCGTGAGGTTTTGAATACAATCTTAAACTGTTTCTGATAACCTTACTGTTCTTTCACTGCCATGACTCATGTCCCCTGCTTCCTCATTGGTACATCAAATATTCATCCTTTAAGCTGCTATACTTTCAATGTGCTTGTTTCTTTCCTCCTTTTAGGACTCTTCTTTTCCAAGTTTGACATAATGAGTTGAGCAGGTGAGGAAGAAGTTCTGCAGGAAAGACCAGCGTCCCTCCTCGTTCGTATTTTTGTTATTTGCCCGTGCTTTCTTAGAAAAGATGTCTTGCCTCAGATCATGCTAAGAGATTGTTACAAGGCTTATTCTCCTTGAGAAACAACGCAAAACCATCAACGACAATTGGGTTGCCGCCATCATTATATAGGTTTCCCTCGATATTTGCAACTTTTGCTTTAAGAGATTATCACTGTGGTTCCCAAAAAGGCTAAATCCTTGGAACTGTTTTATTTACAGTAAATGCTGCATTGTTAAGCTTTAAAACATTAATGTGCTCGAGTAGACTTTACAGAGAACATTAATTCTGACTTCTGAAACCCCAACCACAAGGCCGATAACTGCACATGCACACGGGTAGAATTGCCATTTAGTAAAGCCTGGGGGATTTTAATAATTTGGAGGTCAAGTTGGTAATGCATGCCATATGGTCTTTTACTAAGAAATCCAAATTTTCAAACTACAACCATTTACAGCTAGGTTTTAACTATCACATGATTCCAGAATCATATTATCGAGAGGGGCCAGGTGCCTTTGCTGTTGCATTGCAAGTTCTCCCCTTCTTTTTTCTCTCTGGAATTTGAACACAACAAAGGCATTATCGTGACCATTAATTACCAAACTATACGATAGTTAAAAGCGAAAAAAAAAAGAAAATAAAGGGGAGAATTTGTTGGGACAATATGTAAACGCGAGAAAAACTTGCAGTATTCTTACCAATGCTTTTGGTTGAACACACCAAATATTTTACACAATAATATGCCAGAGTGTCAATATGCAAGGACTGCGTTTTGGTCTTACTGTTCACACATACAGGAGTCCTTCTCATTGATCTTGGAGCACAATAGACAAACAAAACACTAGAAGCACAGTTGTAAATGTAATGTGCTATTATATCACCTAAACAGTTATTCTCAGAGAGAGATTGGTGTTGTCTTATGAACAGCCCAGCAAGAACTGTCTTTAGTTGAAAATCTCAAACCATCAATCTATTTTTCTAGAAACAGAAACAAAGATTCCAGTAGTCCAACTCTATCTATGGTTGGACTTCTAACAAAACTAATGTGGTTGAGGTGAACAAAAACAGGATAATCTTGGGTTTATTTAGGAAACCACGTAACATGTAATAGAGGAATGGTTCAAATACAGAGATCATGTTCATACCTATAGGAAAAACGTCGCCACCTCCTCATTCCTTTCTCAAACAAAGAGATCGCAAAAGATTTGGCCAGAAATGGATTTGTTAATTCATGCAACATAAAACGTCTGCGCCTCTTACACATACAACAATTAATATGCTAAAGAGTAAAATTATGATAGCTTGAGACATTAAGACAGAAAGATTAACGAGGACTGCTAAGCACATCCACGCACATACAATTTAGTGAAGGCAACCGCATCTGCTGAACCTGGGCTCTGCTTCTTTTGAATTGAGGCACTGATGACGATGAGACAGATGATGCCACAGCCCACGAATTATTTGAGATATCAGAGCTGAAAGATGCATCAATGACACCATTTGGGCTGCTGGGTGTGGAAAGATACTTGCGCTTGTGGCGTTGGTTTTGACTGCCTGATGGCTCTATAATGAGCTTGTAACACTCATTCACTTCATCCTGTTAAAATGTAGCAACCAGAATTAACCAACAGATCACCAAGTCCAAAACTTCTTCACAAAGCAGAGGATTTAGGATCACAATGAAACAGAGGAACCAAGTTTATAGCACACAAACCTCATTGGTTTTGAGCACAGCCATAAGCTGATTTTGGTATTCCAGTTGATTACGTGGATCACCCTCCTTAATAACATGCAGCATTGTCACAGTAGCTAATATAGAAGGGAGATAGCTCATGAACCTTGAATCTGAAATCAAGATCCAATGTCGGAAATCATGAGTTTGGAAGAAACTACAGCATTAGATAAGATTCATGTCCGATGGATTGAGTGTTTGATACAAGTGAATCCATTGAAGGGCAATCAATCAATTGACTTTTCAATTGCTTACCAGAAATGACAGAAAGAAGTAAACGCTCACACCTCCATAAAAATTCCCAATGCAACTGGGTTTTTAATCCAAGTCTCCTTATAATGTGATCAAAGAAAGAAATTGAGGTTACAGGATTCATCCTCCATTGAAGAGTTGACAGTACCAGCAGCTCCATCCTCTTGATGGTCTTGGCTTCAAAAATGTACTTTGCATCCTCCACCTGAAAAAACAAAGAAAACACAAAACCCCATCATTAATAACTGAAGAAAGCACAAAATCAAACATTGATAATTGGTTCAATAAACACACAATGAGGACATTTTAACAAACACCAAGATTGCAAATTTTGCACATACTTGCAAGTCTAAAAGAAGTGGCACATGGGTTTCCTCCACTTTAGCAGCCAGAGACAAACAAGCCACAGCAGCAAGTTGACCCATCCATGACTTATCTCTTTGAAACCTTGAACTTGAAATGAACCTATCAAAGTAATTGACAGCAAGAACACCAGTCAAAGCACTGAACCCATAATGTGCCTTTACCCTCAAAAACCACTCAACAGCCTCTCTACGAGCCACCATTAAAGATCCATCTATAGAGCCTCCACCATCAAAACGAACATGGGTCTCTTTTTCTTTGGAGATTAAAGACAGTAACTCATTATCTTCCCAAAACAAGTCTTGCTGAAGCAAAACAGATGATAAAGTTTGCTCCTTTTTTATATTTTGATCACCAATTTCATCATCAAAACCACAAGAATAGTCCTCTCCAAATCCTTCCTCTTCACAATAAAGCCCATCAAGAACCAATGCTGGGCTTTGTCTATGCGTATCTTGTTCTTGTAAGAAAGACATCTTCTTCATAGAAGAAGAGATTCAATCCTCTTCTCATTATAGAAAACCATGAAAATGAAAAGGAAGGTAAAATCTCTCAAGCTTCTCTTTGTATATATTGCATATCTTTCTCTCTTTTTAGGCCCTACCGAGAGATGGAGTAATAGAGAGAGACAAATACAGTAGGGAAGGGAAGGATTTTATCTGAGAACCCTTTCACGCCTGTCCTTTTTTTTTTTTTCGTTATTAATTTCTCATTACCTTTCCTCTATTACTTCGCTACCAATATTATTTTTGTATTTTCGTTATTATTAGTACAACTAAATTTCTTCATTTTTTTTAACAAATGTTTATATAATTAAAAGGTCAATAAATATTAAAATCAATGGAAAACCTAACCCTTACCCAACCCCATTATCAGATTGGGTGGCCTATATCCGATGTGGCTAGTTTTTGCAAGATGAGAGGAGAAAGTACACTTATTATGTATTGTCATCGGCGATTCGACTATATTTAAAAATTTAAATATAAAACAAAAAACTTTGAAATTAAAAGAAATAAATCATCATAATTTGTATATAAAATTAAATTGTAATCACAATGACAAAGGAGTTTCTTAAATTGAAAATGATGTACATGCAAAAAAAAAATATATATATAATAAAACTTCATCTAAACATATATGTAATGAGACAATGTAGTCGAGATTGTAAAAGCTGAAATTTTGAGCATTTGAATGAGGTTTTGTCCCAAACAAACTATATGGATGATCTAATAAATGTTTTTATGGATAATTGAGAAAAGTCTAGGTCAAAAAAAAAGCTTGGTTATGTCAGACCAAAATAATAACTAAAACAAATCATAACAGAAGATCTGATCGTTGAATCGATTTTAAATTTGATTAGATAATTCTAACGGCCATGTTCATATAAAAAAATGATTTGTCGTTCATCAAACTAATGGATCTCCCAAAATTAGATCTAGAAGATGTTATTTGGGCCAATTTTGTAATTTTTTCTTGATTTTTTTGGATTTATTATTTTATTTTGGATTTTATGTTAATTTTTCTTTTTCAAATTTTGATTTGTATCCTAATAGAGATAGGGTTTTCTGACATATTTAAATGTCTTATATAACCTCTTAGGAGGTAGACATTATTAGACTTTATTTTAGAATAATAAATTATGAATTTAAGGCTTATATCTGCAGCCTTTTCACTCATCAAAAATTCTATTTTTTTTATGCTTGTTGTTGTCTATTGTGATTTTGCTAGTATTAATTGGTATCAGAGCCTAATGATCTCAGGTTCATTGTTTGTTGTGTTACAATCTTGTGGATACTTATTTATTTGTTGTTTGCTATTAATAACCATGAAAGGATGAGGTTACGAAGTGTGGCATGATCAAGGAGGGGATTAGGAGGTTACCTCATTAGAGACAAACATTTAGAAGGTCATCATTGAGGACATACGGAGGCAGATTGCAGAGTTGAACGGCAGGTTAGAGAAGAGGGACCTGGGAGACCAAGACTAGAAGAACAACCATGGGTCCCTAGCCAACACTAAAGACCAAAGGCAGAATCAGAGGAGACAACCTCTTGATCAAAAAGAGAACATATTGAAGGATTTTGGATTTCATATCAAAATCCTTGAGTTAGTAGGAATTTTACAAATAGAGGAATTCATAAATTGGTTGAACGAGGTTGAGAGAAGTTGATACTACAAGTTGAAATGCAGTTGGGAAAGAGGACAATGTTAATGACATTTACAATTAAATGCATGGTATGCTAACAAAATTTCTAGATTTGATGTCAAAAGAGTTGCCCTAGAAATTACCTTCCATGAGAAAGATACAACACCATATTGATCTAGTACTAAGTTTTAGTCTATTGAATATACTAACTTATAGACTAGCCTTAAAAAAGAAGAAAATTTGTTGAAACAAATGGTGAAGTTGCTAAAAAAGGAGTATATTTAAGAAAGTATGAGCTCATGTAAAGTTTTAGCTCTCTTATTCCCTAAAAATAATGGTTCATGACGTATGTGAGTATGGGGTTGAGCCATTAACAGGTCACAATAAAATACTAGTACTCAATATCATAACTAGATGACATGTTTGACTAACTGGCAGGTTCAAAGGTGTTTTCCAAGATTGATCTCAAGAATGACCACCATTATATCAAAATCAAGTCGAGGATGAGTAAAAGATAGCCTTTAAAACACAATATGGTTTATATGAATGGATGGTTATGCTATATGATATGTGCAATACTCTCAGCACTTTCATGAGGTTTATGAGTTAGAAATTGAGACCATTTATAGGCAAATTTGTTGTGGTTTATTTTAACGACATCCTGATTTATAGTTATATTCTGAGGATTTAAGGGCTATTTTTGGCACTTTAAGGAAAGAACAATTATATGTCAAACGCAAAAAGTTTAAGTTCTTTACTAGTATTGTAATTTTTCTTGGTTTATTGTGTTTGTTGATGGTATTCAGGTTCAATAATCTAAGATTTCTACAATTATAGAGTGGTCAACTCCAAGGAATATTCATGATGTTTAGATTTTTCATGAATTTACATCCTTCTATAGGAGATTCATCCAAAACTTTAGCTCTCACACTTATTATGAAGTGTCTAAAGTGATGTATCTTTGAGTGAATAAATGAGTTCAAATTCAGCTTTTGCTAGTGAAGTAGAAGATAAGTAAAGCTCATATACTAGCACTTTCAAACTTTAAAAAATTGTTTGAGATAAACTATGATCCATCCAGATAAACATTTGAGGAGTTCTTAGCTAGAATGAGCGACCACTTGCTTTTTTTCATAAAAAGTTATCAACTCAAAGAAGAACTACTTTATGTATGATATGGAGTTTTATGCTATTATTCAGAGTCTCAAGCATTGTAAATATTACCTTGTGCAAAAAAAAGTTTGTTTTGATCATAGGTTATAAAGCGATGAAATACATAAATAGCTAGCATAAGTTAAGTCATCGACATGCAAAGTGAGTATTGTTTATGCAAGAGTTTACCTTTTCACTAAGATACCAATTGAGCAACCTCTACAAAGTATTTGTGCAATGAGTATGTGAGTTACTTTGCTAAGTACCTTTTGTAAACGAGATAACTTTATACTCCTAGATAGTTATGTATTTCATGGTTTACAATTATGTATTCCAGATTACTCCTTACAGGAATATATTGTCTGGGAATTGTACTCTAAAGGACACTTTGGATGGGATAATAGATTGGCTTTAGTGTCAGCAAATTATTGTTAGTCTAAGTTGTCAAACCAGGTATCTAGTTTTTCGAAGAGATGTGTTTTTTATTAGATGTCCAAGGAAATCTTATCAAATGTTGTATACTCAATTACCGGTTTTTGAAGCTTCGTGGCTAGATACTAGTATGGATTCTTGGTTAGGGTTACCTCATGCCCAACAATCCATGGATTCTATTTTTCTAGTTCTGAATAGGTTCTCGAAGATAACCTATTTCATAGCCTATTAAAAGTTTATGGAAGCATCCTAGATAACCCACTTTTATTTTAACAAGGTGGTTCATTTACATGGCATTCCTAGGTCTATCACTTCAGACAAATGTGAATTTTATAAGTGATTTCTAAAAGAGCTAATAAGAAAAGATGGGTACTCAATTAAACTTTAGTAATGCTTACCATCCTCGAACAAGTGAGTAGATAAAGATTGTTAATATAACCTTGAAAACTTATTATGAAGTTTGGTGGAAGACAACCAAAATAGTAGGATATATTCTTGTTATAATCTGAGTTTGCTTATAATAGGTTTTAGAATTAGACCACCCAATTGAGTCCAATTAAGATAGTCTATAAATATAATTTATATGGAGTGTTGAAGTTAACACATATTTCTTTTATTGGATGACCAAGTATCCAATATAAAGATATGACAAATTACTTGTATGGTATTCATGAACATATCAAGAAGATAATCATTGAAATAATGTAGAGTATAAAACCCTGATCGATACTCATCGCAGATTAACTGTGTTTGAGGTTGGTTTTCTAATATGGGTAGTACTTACTTGTGATAGGTTTATAGTAGACATCATAGTTTTGAAACCCGGACTGGCCCGGCGGGTTGACTCGAGGTGACCCGGCTAATCCGGTGGGTTGACCCGGCTGACTCGGCAAGACCCGGTTAAAATCTCGATTGCAACCCGTTGACTTTTATTTTTTTACTAATACAACATCGTTTTGATTTTTTAAAAAATATCAGAATTGACCCGAGAGACCCGGTTAAAACTCGGAACCCAGGCCTTGGGCCGAGTCGACCACCGGGTCGGGTTTAAAAACTCTGGTAGACATGTACAATAAGCTAAAGGAAAGAAAGATAATTCCTTGTGAGGTGTTGCAGAAGATTAAAGACAATGCATACATGCTTCTCTTTCCTACCTATCTAAAAACTTTTAATGTCTTTAATGGTCAACACTTCACATCTCCAACCAAGAGGGAATGATGTAGATGAGTTTGTAGAAAATAAAGGTTTTGAGCATTCAAATGAGGTTTTCCCCTAGATAAACAATATGAATGGCTTAATGAATGCTTTTATAGACCAATAGTATATGTTTAGGTTTAAAAGGAGGTTTGTTCGTGTCATACCAGAATAATGACTAAAAAAGATCATAGCAGAATATCTAATTGTTAGATCATACTCAAATTTGGTTACATGATTTAACATGTTGTTTCCTAATTATGATTCATTTTATTGTTAATCGAACTATAAGGTCTCAAAAAATTAGGTCAGGAAGATATTGTTTAGGTCAATTTTGTTATTTTTCTAGATTTATTGTTTTATTTTGGATTGTATGTTAATTTTTTTTTTTTGGATTATGATTTGTTTTCTAATCGAAATAAAGTTTTTTAGCCTATTTAAAGGTTTTGTAAACCTCTTAATAAGACATGAATCATTAGACTTAATTTCAAAATAATAAATTATAAATTTAGGATTCATATGTAGTTATTTTTTCTCATTAAAATTTATGTTTTTCTGTTCTTCTTGTTGTTATCTATTGTAATTGTAAATTTTATGAATATTAAATGATTGGTTGAGTATAAAAAAGTTGTCACATTAATCTGTATAAATAAAAGTTTATTATTCTTTGGAGAGTAATTATTTCATAGATCCATTTTAAATGTTGGGCTATAGCTTATAGATATATGAATGGGAGACAGTCATATTAAATCCATGAGAAGTGATTTTATTATTGGTAAATGGCCTAATTTCACTCATGTATTTATGTTAATTACTCATTTGTAACTCTATTTTTTAATTTTGTCAATTAATCTTGTATTTTTTATATTTTTTCAATTAACCTTTGTGTTCTTTAACTGTATCTAATTAACTAATAGCTATCTTCTATCATATCTCTATGTTAAATATGCATGCTAATTACATGAAAATTAAATTAGATGATTTTATATTCATGTTAGGTCTATATTATTAAATAAATTATCTTAGAAAAATAGAATCCATTCAAAAGATAATAGTATGTTTTAAGAAATTTCAATTGTTCTTGTACATAATTAAAATAAAAATAAAGAGGACTAATAAGAAAATGCATAGCCAATTTCAAAGTTTTCATAAATTTTAATATTGTTCTAAGAGTTCATTTTATTTATTTTTTAATTGTTAAATTTAAAAGAAGAGAGAGAAACTTGTTTAAAAAAAAAAACTATTAATTGGTCATATTTGGACATTAAAATGGAGGGTTTTTGTGTCAATGATTTGCTTTTCTTAAAGGGAGTTCAATAAAAGTGGTTTTTTTTTTAATTATGGCTGGAAAATTAGATTGTGTTCTATTTGATTTATTTTATTCAGTTGATTTTTTTTAAAAGTAATTTTGGGGTTGTTAGGTGTTTTTTTTATGTTTATATTGTGTTTTAAAGGTGTTTTGAAATTAAAATAAGCTAATAAATTAAGTTTTTAGGTTCAAAAAGCATCGAACTTGATTTTAAAAAAGATTAGTCAGCAACAAGTTACTTGCCATGGTAAACAACATGTTACCGACTTTAAAAAAAATATAAAAGTGGACCTAAAGAAAAAACTCAGGTGTAGGCTTTGACTTTTTTTAATAAGACCAGATACGTGGGCTTGACCCATGAGCGCCCACCCTCTTTATTTTTGTTTTTGTTTTATTTTTATCTTTTTTAATTAATTATTTCTATTTAAATATTGATTTATACCCTCTTTTATTTTTTAAACAAATTGAATTATTATTATTTAGATAGTGATTAATCTTTTATATTATTTTTAGTTGCATGATACTTGTTTTTGTATAAATTTTATATAAAAATAAAAATTATTTGTTATTAACAAGAATCATTGGCCGCTAAAATAAAATTAATAAAACAATTTCTTTCTTCAAGATAAAAAAAAAAAAACAAAAACAAGTTAGTAGTATTCACACTAATGAGGTTTTTTTAATGTTTAAAAATTATTTTTCTAAAATGTTTCGAACAATATGAACAATGAAACGCCTCCAAATCTTTTTTTTTCTAACAAATTA
>Ga0307517_10008547_pt1 | contig 14669 bp, 9 predicted proteins | sample 23_EM_MG_FD_194515 | JGI IMG/M metagenome (GOLD analysis project Ga0307517, IMG submission 194515) | Populus trichocarpa ectomycorrhiza microbial communities from riparian zone in the Pacific Northwest, United States - 23_EM | ecosystem: Host-associated > Plants > Roots > Unclassified | place... | reverse complement strand
AAATTATTATTCATTACAAGGTGTGATGAGCATGTGATTCAGACTGATAATAGCTTTGCAATTTAAGATGTTTGTAAGTATGATAGTAGATATGGTTCATAGTGCTTTACGCTCATAAATATATCAAAATAATATAAAAATTAAAAAAAATTAGTTTTAAATACTTTTTAAAATTTTTTTAGTTGTAACCACGTTTCCAAGAGTAAATTGCCTAAATGTGGGAAAACGATAAAAGACATTCAAGTCAAACAATAACTGAATTTAACGTATTTGACTGGAAGCTGGAAACATGGGGCCAGGCGGCTAAAAAAAAAAACTAGATGACAAGCGCTAATCGTGGTGGTCTCAAGAGGAGAAATCAATGAAGAGACTCGAAAAAACTGAAGTGTTAAATTAACACAAGAAATGATGAATTTAAAGAAAATTGGGTGGCAACATTATTCATGCAAGCAAGATCTAGCTATCCATCCTATTTATATATATATATAACCTTTACACTTTTTATTCACAATTACTCCATATATATATACACGGTTTCATTTTTTAAATACATTGTAGGGTCTTGTCAATGTGGACTCTTTCAAATATTCTTTTTCTAATACATGTATCCAAACAATATTATGCATGTAAGAATCGTAATGTCCACGTAATACAAAAATATCTTCCTCTTGAGATTAGGGTTAATTAAGTGCGTAAACTCACCAGAAATCAAATAATATGAAAATAAAAAAAAATAAAAAAACAAATAAGATCTAAGTTGTTTAATTGTAATGGAGGTGTGTTCAAGTGTAGTTCTATACTATATCTTCTTTTTGAGATTTCAACCCCTAAACTATTCTTTTACACCATCTAGAAATTAACATCTTGATTATTGAAGAGTCATGTTTAATAATGCGGTTCATTTTTTTAATTTTAAATGCTTCGTAAGATTTTTTTTTGTTTAAAGAAGCATTAAAATTAATGTGTTTTAAAGTGTTTTTTGATAATTGTAATTTATTGATATTAAAAATAAAAAAAATATTATTTTAATACATATTCAATTAAAAAATTATTTTTAAAAATCCAAACACACACTAAAGAACAAATATGCCCTTCATAAGAATCATAATGTCCACATAATACAAAAATATCAATGCTCGAATCCCTCTAGTATTTAAAACAATGCTAGAATTCATGCATTAAATTAAAATTAAAATAATTAAACACATCATTACCTTTTTCTTAGCTATATCCGTCAAATCGAGGAAGCGATGAAAAAGAACATCACAACCCAATTTCAATTTCGAGTCTTTAATAAACAAAAAAAGAAGAAGAAGATAAATAGATAGAAAATTAAGAGAGGGAGAGAAGAAGAAAACGGCACGTACTTCAACTATTTTAACTAATCACCTACCTGGGTACTGTAATTAGGTGTTCGAGGGAAATTAAGAGAGATATATGAAGAGTTAAAGGATTTCTTTCTACTAAACTTAACAATAAAGGAGTCTTTAATTACAACCTTTGAAGCAAGACAAGTTAACTTGGACTTCATCTTAAGTAAATATTACGTGGGTCAAACAAAATCTGTGGCCTAACAAACTCTGATGATCATATGTTTAAGAGAAAAGTCAAACCCGTGGCACTGTGTTTTGTTTTTTTAGATTGGACCAAAAAAATAAAAATAAAAACTCTACCTCAATTTTTTTATAAGGTCGAGATGAGATTTTTAAGAATGAAGGGCTACCCATTTAACCTTAATTTCACTTAAGAAAAAAAAAAGATATGATAATAATATCTTAACATTGTGATTATGGACCGTATTCTCATCCAACTATGCTCTATAAAATCTTATTTATAATGTGAAGAGAAAAGAGCAGGTGGTTTCGAAGGTGGAAAGCAAATTAATCCCTACCAAACTTCAAAATGAGATCTATACATAAAGTAAAATTCGCATAAAACTATTATTAAAAAATCATATAAACAATAATAAATGATATTTTTGTAGATTCCATCAAGAAAGTTTATTATATTTTAGTTGCTATATATCCCCTTTCTCAATCTTTTCTTAGTGGACACTTATTGTAGTCCAAACCAATCAAATCACTAAGGCAATTGCAACCTTATCACATTTTGATTCCATATAGGACCTTACGTCTATAACCCCATGAGAGATCAATCGGTGAAGTTGTTGTTGGTGGAGGTGTATTCAAGTGTCGGTATATATTATATATATTTTCTCTCCGAACTTTTCTTCCGCACCATCTAGAAATTGAGATCCGGGTTGGTTATTTCAGAATAACGAGGTGTATTTAGGAATGCGGTTCGATTGGTTTTTTCAAATTATTTTCATTAAAAAAATATCAAATTAATATATTTTAAGGTGTTTTTAATGTAATAATATTAAAAATTAAAAATATGTTCAATTAAAAAACATTGTTTTAAGAATCCAAACACACACCCAAACGAAATCGAAGCAACGAACATGACCCTCGTCATTGACTGGTGCAAACTAGTTTGGTTTCGTGTAGCCGTGTAAAGTTGATTATGAGGAAGCCTTTGTTCCGTGTAAAGTGTTTTATGGATGAAATTATATTGTATTTTGTTTATTTGTTAGAGAGTTTTATGGACTGAATTTTCCAGCCCTCGAGTAGATAACAAGGCAGGACAAGAGGGAAGAATATGTGATGGGATCCATAATAAATATATAATACAACGCCAGTAAGGATTATGAACACTTGGCCACCAATTAAAGACAGGTAGAATTTAATAGAAGTAGTCAAGAGGATGAACACAAACTACTCACGTGAGCAGAAACGAATTGAAATCTGACACATTTATGGCATAGTTTAGTCAAATATTTTGGCCAAGATTTTCTTGGACTTTCCCTCGATAAATCCAGCTTTGAGGTGCCTATAGTCTTTCGTCATACCATACGAACATATCGATGCCAGAACCCTTTAAATAGAGCGTTTGCACTCCATATCTCAAAGAACAAAGTGAAAAAAAGGAAGAAGAGATCTACCAGAGCAGAAGCAAACATGAATACCCTTTTCCTTTCCCTACTCATTTCCAGTACCCTTCTTTCACTCTCCCTCTCAAAAGAACTTTGCAATCCCCAAGATAAACAGGTTCTCCTCCAAATCAAAAAAGATTTTGGCGATCCTTACCTCTTAGCCTCATGGAAGTCAGATACTGATTGCTGCACAGACTGGTACCAGGTTGAGTGTGACTCCACAACCAACCGCATCATTTCTCTCACCGTTTTTGCTGGCAACCTTTCTGGCCAAATCCCCGCTGCAGTTGGGGACTTGCCCTATCTCCAGAACCTTGTGTTTCGCAAGCTGACTGATATTACAGGCCCCGTACAGCCCGCCATTGCCAAGCTCGTACACCTAACGTTTCTCAGACTTGACAGGCTAAATCTCACAGGGACAGTACCTGACTTTCTCAGCCAGCTCAAGAATCTCACATACTTGGACCTCTCTTTTAACGGCTTCTCTGGATCAATACCAAGCTCACTAGCTTTGCTGCCAAATCTTGGTGCTCTTCACTTGGACAGGAACAAGCTTACGGGCTCGATCCCAGAATCATTTGGTACCTTTAAAGGCAGCGTACCGGATCTTTACTTGTCTCACAACCAACTTACTGGTGAAATCCCTGCATCATTAGGGAACATGGACTTCAGCGTCATTGATTTATCACGCAACAAACTTGTTGGTGATGCTTCCATGTTATTTGGGCTAAACAAAACTACTAATAATGTGTATCTCTCCAGGAATCTATTCGAATTCAATTTGTCAAATGTGGTATTTCCAAGTACCATGGAAAATCTGGACATTAATCACAACAAGATTTTCGGTAGCATTCCTCCACAAATGACTCAGCTACCTTTGCAGTCCCTGAACGTGAGTTACAACAGGCTGTGTGGCCAGATTCCGGTAGGTGGTAAGTTGCAGAGCTTTGATTACTCCAGTTATTTCCATAACAGGTGCTTGTGCGGAGCTCCACTTGGAAACTGCAAATAGTTCAGCGGGTAAAGAAGTATTTCCAGTGTAATAAGGATTTGCAATATTTCTGAAAGCAACATGTATTGAGAAAATAAGATTAGTCAAAGATAAGAAATATCTATTATTATCTTTGTTTTCAATTATTCCTCCTTGTACTTATTCAAGTCCATTGAATTCACAGAAATTCGAGAGTATTTGAATCTTGCATAAGGCTATCTTACTTACAAATTACTACATTTGACAACACTAACAAAACTGTCCCGAGGCTTAGAGCCATAGACTAGTTTTTAGCAGTTCTCCACTTGGACCTGCTGCAAAGAGCAGTAGGACAGACACTAAAGTGCCTCTCATAGAAGAAAACAAATCTTGATTTATAATGTTTGTATTAGTAAGTTATATTTGTGTTATTAACTGAGAAAAAAGACAACAGTATCACTTGTCCCATAAGAATTGTCAAAGCACCAAGATTTTGCCCATTTTAGTCTTTTATCACATCTTGATATATGTCGTTTTCATTGACAATACCTGCTAGGGATCACTTAGTGGTGAAGTTGTTTTTGGTGGTGGTATCAAAAGATTTCCAGAAGTGAAGGTTTATATTCTCTTTCGAAGACACAGAAATTTAGATCCATCTCATATCAGATTAAGAAAGGCGTCATTATTGACTCGTCAAACGATCTGTTTTTACAATAGCCATGTAAATACAGCTAAGGAGCCTCTATGGTGAATTTAGACGTCAAAAAACCCAAAGTCGATCGGCCATGCAAATTTTAAGGCTATCAAGCTTTGAAGAGGATATCAAACTTGCAGAACTTTGATTACTCCACATATTTCGATAATATGTGCCTGTATGGCACTCAACTACAAAACTGGACAGAGGCTAACATAAGTGTCAAAGCCAAGTTATGGATTTCACTAAGAAACCATGCATGATTCTACAAGCTCTTAGCTTCTGTAACAGCTCACGGGAGTCTCTCATTTGCAACTTAATAGTCTCCCAGTGTAAGCTATATATAAAAACCTACATCATAGTTTAAGTGGAGTTGCAAACCTGTATAATCACCCACAGCTGGAACGTTCTTTGAGATCATCAACTTCAAAATCTTCTCATAGTGTCTGGAATCTACAGCCAAAATGGCAAACTAATGAAGTACCGGAACTCGTATCGACAACTGGTTGCATGGCATTCGGCAACAACTGTGTCTCCTCAACATCCTTATTGGAGCAGGGCAGTTTTGGTCTGTTCAACTCTTCCTTTTAACAAATATCTAGAATTTGAGATCCAGCTCATATGAGATTAAAAAAAAAAAACCGAGGCCATCATAATTGACCAGTTGACCATTCCAAGTCTGCTGAATATAGCCATGCATGTAAAGTGGCAAACCGACACAGCAATATCCATTCATATCTGTTAAAAAAACAAAAATTCCCACTCCACCACCATAGCACTTTTCTATAGCTTTATTATTCTGTCTAAAAGTTTCCTCACTTTCGAAACATTAACGAGGGAAGTCAGATACCAAAATACCTTTTCAGTGTCTTCAATCCCTAGTCCATCCATGGACAGATAGGTAAAATCCAAGCAAAAATTATTCCTTTGGCTGCTTGATGGCTGCTGCACTCTTTACTCGATCTGTTTCCTGAACACCCAAGTCAAAAGATGACATCAAGTTGAGCTCTGAATAATGGCTCACATGGCACCTCTATCCCTATAAATAGAAACGCTAGCATATCATATGTCACAATCCCAAACATGAAAACCCTCTTCAATCTTCTTTCGCTCTCCCTTTCAGAAGAACTTTGCAATTCCCGTGATAAAAAAGTTCTCCTCCAAATTAAAAAACATTTTGGTGATCCTTACCACCTAGCCTCATGGCTGCCAGGCACTGACTGCTGCACAGCTTGGAACCAGGTGGAGTGTGACCCCACCACCAACCGCGTAGTTTCCCTAAGAATTTTTTCTGGCAACCTTTCTGGTGAAATCCCTGCTGAAGTCGGGGACATGCCCTATCTCAAAACCCTTGAGTTCCACAAGTTGACAAATATTACCGGCCCCATACCAACCTCCATTTCCAAGTCATACACCTCATTTCACTCACACTTAGCCGGCTCAACCTCACTGGCTCAGTACCTGACTCTCTTAGCAACCTCAAGAATCTGAGAGTATTGGACCTGTCTTTCAACAGCCTTTCAGGATCAATACCAAGCTCACTCGCTTTACTGCCAGAAATTGATATTCTTGGCTTGGACAGGAACAAGCTTACTGGTCCAATCCCAGAATCATTTGGCAACTTTGTAGGCAGAGTACCGGGTATTTCCCTGTCTCATAACCAACTTTCTGGTAAAATCCCCGCTTCACTAGACAACAGAAACTTTCGTTTGGTTGATTTCTCGCGCAACAAACTTGAAGGTGATGCTTCCATGTTTTTTGGTCCAAACAAACTACTCAAAGTGTGGATCTCTCAGGGAATTTGCTGGAGTTTAATTTTTCAAAGGTGGTGTTTCCAACCACCTTGACATATTTGGATATTAACCACAACAAGATTTTCGGAAGCATTCCTACTCAGATGACTGAGTTAAGTTTCCTGTCCTTGAACGTGAGTTACAACAGGCTTTGCGGTCTGATACCCCAAGGTGATAAGTTGCCGAGCTTAGATTACACCGCATATTTCCATAACAGGTGCTTGTGCGGCACTCCACTGGAAAGCTGCAAGTAGGCGTTGGCTGGAAAAGCAATTCCCGTGAGCATGGATTTGCAACTTAAATGTACCTTGAAGTGGTATGAGAGGAAAATATGTATCTTTTTCTTTCGTTTCTCCAATTTACAATTATCCACTCAATAAACCAATACAGGACTAGGAGACATGGGGCAAGCCAGTGTTTGTAAACTGACATTTCCTTTTTATGATTCTGTTGGGATAGGGGAGATTGCCAAACATTCTAACTGCTCCTTTCCTAATTCTTCCCCAATTCTTCAACAACCAAAGCTTCAAAATGCCAATGTTTTCCGTTGAAACTACCATGTAATATTGATAATATCAGACGAACTTCTCATAGCTAGGGATTTCCCGCTTCCCCACTTCTTTCTACCATGAGTCTCTCAACTTCAAAAATGCCGATGATTGCGAGTTCTTATTTCCCACCATCTTTAGACAACCTTGTTTAGTCAGTGCATTTGAGTTCATGACACGATGCCTGATTTATAAGAGCAGGTTCTACGTGAAATACTCCAGGTAGGATTAGTTCTTTCTGATTTCAGCCTGCAGAGCAAGCTCCAGATAAACTAAACAAAATCCTGGAACCTGGAGTATATAGACTCAAAAACTGCGTGTCCATATTGATGCCATGTTTTTTTCATGACGTGTATTTAACGCTTTCCTAAACATGCAAGCGCTGGGATTGAAAATGCAATAGCAGTTGCAATAATTTTGTAGCTGAACATAATCAGAACTCCACAACCAAAAAAAAGAAAGACCTTTCATGATTATTTCAGAATTTTTATTGTTAATTCTAATTAAGTCAAATACATTATACCCTCAATCAGTGTTGTTCCTTTACAGTAAAGAGAACAAATAATTCAAAAAACACCCCATTTTCCCTTCTATCTGAAGGGAGCTCCTAAAAATCAGATGTAAAACATTGTACAAGTTTAGCAAGAATTACTGGGTGAAGAATATAACCAAAAAGAACAATTGTTGCCTTCTTCATATGTGATCCATTTCACAAAGGAGGCTCCTTCCACTCTAATCTGTTAAGCCCATCAACAATCGCTCTTCGAAATTCATCATTGTGTAGAAGGAAGGACGAGACATGTCCTCCAGTAACCCATCTCACCTCTGAACCTGGCCAAGCCTTTTGAAGCTCTAAAACAGAATGTTTTGGTATGTAACCATCATCCTAAAAACACAATTACAGTTGATTACGATATGAACTAATATTAGAATTAGCAGGAAGGAATTTGAAAACTGTAAACAGTAGAAGCAGCCTAAAATGAAATGGCATAATGCATGTATATCCAGGTAACAATAATTCCTAGAGCCCATGGGGACTAATTTGCTAAATAGTCTAAGTGCTTATCAGTAGGTTCAATGTTCGCATTACCTGTTTGGCTGTCCAAACTAGCATTTATTGGCATGGTAACTTGCAGTTTTAATGGAAAAAACACAGACTTGATAAACATGTCGATGCTAAGTGGAGTAAATAATCACCAACCCATCTAGAAATATAGTAATGGTTGACTGAAGGAGTAAATAATCACAAATTCCTCACATTTTCTTAAAATAGCATCATCTGGTGATACAGATATATGATACTTACAGTGGCAGCGACAAATATTACAGCATTGGGATTTTTGGGAATTGGAAAGCGCGTGACATCCGTGAGAGACAGCACATTTCGCATCCGTTGTCTCGCCTCCTCAAGAGTCATCACAGTCTTTTGCACCGCAAGATCCTCTCTCAGTGCCTCCCAGGCAGTGCCATACCTTAGTATCCCATCACAGAATGCCACAACAGCAGAGTGTGGAGAGAGAAAAGGAAGGGTTGCAACAGGTGTGAGATGCAGTGATCCAACCATTGCAGCATGTACTCCTCCTAAATTCAATAAGAGCATCAAGATTTTTAAGAGGAAAATGGACCAAAATCTTGGACATTGTTTGATGTTCTTCAGAACTCTGAACTAGCATGTTGATTTTAAGAAACTCAATCAGTCTACTTTTGAATGGTCACCAGGAAAGGTAAGTGCAACCTAGAATTTTAAAACCAAAAGTGTTCTTACCCATGCTAAGTCCACAAACACCCATCTTTCCAAACCCTCCCTCAGAGTCTAACCAATGTAAGAGACTGCGTGTCTCTTCAATGGTTGCTCTACCTAATAAAAGCAAGTCACTAACACACAATAGCTTTGCACCGCATTGCAGCATGGGTCGTCTCCGTCCATAGAAAGGGCTGCAATTTGTATTTTCAAATCAAATCCAGCACTTGTAGTATACGCGATACAATCAAAGAGATTTCACCTACTAGATTGACTAATAAGTCAAGATTAACTCTAACCTCTCTAGCACCATGGTAGCAATATTTTGCTTCAATAATGGTCCACCAAGACGCAATCTACGATCAAATGTATGGTCCCCAGTGCCTGCAAAATGAAGGTTTAGAATCTAGTCCATAGTAACCATCAAATTAAGGCGGAAATGAGGTTGCACCCATTCATCACACTGCCAACAGAGGCAACCCCATACTCACTTTGCAATCACCCTAACATTTCGACAAGTATTAAACTGGATTGAAAACTATCAAACAAGCATTTAACCAACTTCTACGACAATCCGTGAACCAAATAAAAACATTTCATTCACAATTTCTCCAATCAACATAAAATTTCATCTAAACTTCTGTACAAACACTCACAAATTATAATTAAAAAAATTAATCTAAAACTATAGCTACTATTCAAATTCAAGCAGAGCTAAAGATATACCGTGTTACCTGCAAGATGAACCACACAGGCCGTCTTCTGTGGCGGGACACATTTGGGTGCAAGAAAAGCAACCCTTGCAGTGTGACTCTCAGGAGGCAACGCACTAATCAATTGCTCATCACAAGTAGTCCTAAAAACCCCTTCTCTTAAACAAGCAGTTCTGGTTTCCCAAACTGTTCTCCAAATAGGTTGTATCAAAGTTGGAGGCCAATTTTGGCCTTCAACTTCAGGGAATAAGTCCTCAATCATTCTCTCTAAAAGCTCAAGCTTTGAACCACCCCATCCTCTAGAAAAGAATGGTGGGCTTATTTTGGTTCTGTGCATAAATGCTCCATAAATATGATCTATCACATAATGAAGCATTCCTATATTGACTGTTACCATTTTTTGAGAGAAACCCAGAATTGCAATCACTGAAAAGGAATGAACTTTATGAGAAATTGAATTAATTTAAAAGAAACCCAGAAAATATTTTTCACAGTAAATGATAATTTTGAAGAGAAATATTGAGATTTCAATGTAATTAGAGCTGGATTGATTAAAAACAATCCCACGAGTTATTACGCACAACAATCTCTCAAGTATTGGTTAATTTGGTATGTAAAGCTGGAAAAAAAACACTCAATGAACAAACATTAAAAATATTAGATTTTTATAAAAAAAAACATCATAAAAATTAAAAATTGTGTAACAAAATTTAGATCTGGTAAAACGAATTAAAATGGGAAAGAATAAAGAAAGAAAACATAATCAGATCCAACAAATCAGAAAGACAATGTAAGTGATGTTAATACAAGAAAAGATAGACATAAGACAGCCTGTACTATGAATGACTCGACTGTCATTGAGAAGGAGAGGCTAGAAAAAGGGAAGGCAGGAGAGAATATAAAGATAAAATGTGACCAAGCCCAGATGGACAGACTGATTGCCTAATTGAGACTATCGTTAGATAATCAAATCGAGGGACGAAAAAACACGGGGAGAGGGGGAGGGGGAGAGAGAGAGAAACCACGGGCCGAGAGAGAAATAAAGATGGCCAATGACATGGTGGGGGATGTGGCTATATGGGTCCCACGTAGTAGACGTTCCATCGAATTTATTTTGTGTTTTTTTATTTTTATTCTATTTTTTTAGACTAAATGATCAATTTATTCTTATATTTTTATATTTTTTATAATATTTATTTTTTTGATATGTCTTTTTATTAAGTTTTTTTTATTCAAATTAAAAAAATATTTTTTTTAATTTAAAAATACCCTTAAGCTCGACAAGAATATAATTTTGATTTTTTTAAAATAACAAAATCTTTATTTTATAAAATTTTGATGGTATAGTGATTTTGAAACTTTTAATTTTCTTAAAGTATTTTGAGAGATTTAATTTTTTATATTATATTCTTAATATAATTTTAAAATTAAAATTAAAAATATAATTTTATCAATTTGGATGGAAAACTTAATAAAATAATATATAGAATAATTAAATACTATATAAAAATATAATAAAAAATAAAAACACATAAGTGTTTTGGATAGAGTTACTATTTCGAGATAAAATAGGCAAGAAAATTATAGGGATAAAAATTTATTTGATAAAAAATAAAGATATAAAAAAATATATCCTTGAGACAATTTCGCAATGGATTTCAAAAATTTCAAAACAGAAAGTATGTATTACTAAAAAATTTATTATTTATTATTTTTAAAATATTATTATAAAAAAATTAATTCTAAATTTACTAACTAAGATATATAAATATAAAAATAATTATTATCATAATTTTAAAACTTAACTTGAAGTTCAACTTAGGATAAGGATCGAGTCATGGATCTAGAGGGTTAACATCAAATTTGTTTTGATAAAATGATCAAAACAACATTGTTTTGACTATTGTTTTTTTTTTAAAAAAAAAGTCAATTGGTCTTTCACTTGGGTTTAATCGGGTTTTAATGTAAATTAATGTAAGAAAAAATAATTAGTAATTATTTTTTTAATTTTTAAGTTAGACGATAATATATATTAAAAATAAAATAAATTTTTTTTATATTTTTTTATATTTTGTCCATCATTAATCAAATATGATACATAAATGATAATTTTATCTTTTATGCCACTATCCAACATAATTTTATTTGTATTTCATGTTTTATCGTATCTCTTTTATTATTATTATTATCTCTGTTTTGATAATAATTAAACGTAGCCTTAAAAAAAAATTTAATTATACGAATAGAAATTTAAACTATTTATTTATTTTTGTTTGTTTATAATTTTTAAGGTTGGTAAAGACACGAGAGGATAAGGTTCGAACTTAAAATAGATTATTTGTAAAACAATCTAGCTTTACTTATGGGACCATTACAGTTGGACATGAACAGGATACCTATCTCGACACGCTGGACAAACGTGGATTTTATTAGGAGGAGGAGGAGGAGGAGAGCTAGTTTTGATTAATTGAAAATCTCGAATTCGCTTGGCTATTTTTTTGTCCTGTTACGATCATATTTTTTTGTCCAAATTCATCATTTTTTTTGTCCAAACACTAGCAATTCATCATATTTTTTTGTCCAAATTTTGATTTCGTTTGGCTATCCCATGACCGTCATCACAAGAGAAGAGAGAATTCGCTTTCATACATCTGATTATTGGTAGCAACAAGGCTAGAAGAAATCGGACACGAGTAATTTTGTAAATCTCCTTTGAAGCCATGTTTTATCCTGTTACGATCACTCAGAATGATGAAAATGGATTGAGTCTTGCCACTGGGACACAAATTAATGGATGAGCCTTGGAAGTGTTATACCAGGTCCCTCTTCCATGTCTATGATACCATGAACTTTCCAATCAAAACACTGAATTAAAGCAGCGAGGCTTGTTTGAACCAATTAACTAGGGACTTGTATTGAATCATAAAAGTTTTGTGTCTGATAGACTTTACCAGGATGAATGCCTTGATTCTTCTCTGGTCAGTTGAGCTATCATCTTCTGATATATCAAGCAAAATATCAAGTAAATCCTTCCCTGAATCTCCTTCATCAGTTTCTTTCTTTATCTTCCTCACCTCTTCATGCTCCTTTATGATCCTTTCCATCATTGGATCGAACTTTTCGTGGACTTCCTTCAGCCTTTTTCCAAATCCCTGCAGATCCAAGTTCTTGCAAAACCAAATAAAATCTGATAAATTGAACTTTCCTGTAAGCTCAGCTACATCGTGCACCAACTTCCTAACCTCGTCAGCTTCATCATCATTATCTGAACACCTTTGGTTCATTGTCATTCTCGATATAACATTATCAGTTAGCCTCTTAAGTTGACTTCCAACATTAATTGACTCTCTTGCATTTGCTTTCTTTAGCAAGAACTGTAAAAACTGCCCGATCTCTTCATGCCTAGCTGGAAGCAGCTGGTCTAACATTCGACCTCCAAGAAGTTCAGTCATACAAATTTTCTTCACGAACTTCCAATAAGGTCCGTAAGGGGCAAATGAGAAATCAGTTGATCCATATGTTAGGAAATCAACAGCAGCTGACTTAGGACGATCGCAGAGAGAAGTTTCGTGAGTTTTGAGGAACTCTTTCGCAGTTTCAGGTGTAGAGGCAACAGCACAAGGGACAGGACCAAGGAATATATGAATCAACGGTCCACAGCGGGTTGAGAGCTTGTGAAGAGCTTGGTGAGGTATTGGGGCAAGGAGATGGAGGTGTCCAATGATTGGTAAGGCAAATGGGCTCGGTGGAAGACGAGGTTTGGTTCGTTTTTTATCGAGTATTGCTCTGACCAAAATGGTGGAGACTAGCCATATCAGGAAAAATATGATATAGCCTTGGAAACCAGCCATGATCGAAACCTTGGACATTATTTGAGATTAACAAGTTTTCAGAGACTTATTTATAAGGGAGACATTGTCTTTTCTTCTTCTTCTTCTTTTTTTCTGTTTTTTGAACTAGAAACTTCACTTGGTTCCAGGAGGAGGGAGGGAGATGGGGACTTCGAAGATGGCACAGCATAAAAATCATCATAGAGAAAACCAGATTCGTTTTTTAGAATTAACACAATCATAAACACAAATAAGGCCACAATTAATGCTACTTTAGAAAAAGCTCATCGATTTTCTTAATTATCAAAAGTTTTATTCCGAAAGAGTAAAGCCTTTGACTGAGCAACTTTTTTCATATTTTTCCCCTGCCACCCAGTAATGAGACAGGCACACAGCAAAGATGAGCCCCAAGATTGAAAGAACGTCTACAAGCATTCTATAATTGTATGATAACAACTACATAATATTTTAATTTCATTGTTTTTCCAACTTGTTTGTATACTGATGTTTATGGGTTTATTTCAGTTGTTCAATTCTTAGATGATCATTCAAAGTTTTGGACAGTGGCATTTGATCTTTCCTGCAAGCAGTTGGCCAGGTCAAAACTGAACATCAACCAAACATATATGTTCAAGTATGAACCAAACCCAGATTTTCATTGCAGGCCAAGCTCAATAAATTTGAAAGTGAACATCAACCAAGCCTTGCATCACCATCTTGAGCGTGAAGTATTAGAAAGGGAAATCCAACGACTTTTAGTTAATTTTTCTATTTATTATCTTTCTGTTTTTTATAGAAACATAATGTTAATATTACATACAAATTTTTATTTCTTGGAATCCATGATTGATACGATTTTTATTTTCGTTAGATCAGGTTCTTCTCCTTCTCGACTAATGTTAAAATTGTCATAATTCGTGACTCTGGTTGCTCTTCCTCCTGTACCTGAACTGTCTCTGGGCTTCTTTACTCCTCACATTTTATATATGATAGTTTAGAAGAGAAAAATTGCAATTACAATGTGATTGGAATTGGATTGGTTTTTAAATAATCCCACAAGTTATTATTCCCAACACTCTCTCTCAAGTATTGGTCAAATTTATTTGTAAAGCCGAAGAAAAATTCAATGAACAAACATAAAAAAAGGTTAGATTTTTATCAAAATCATATCATAAAAAATAAGATTTTTTTAAATATAACGTATTAAAATATGGGAAAGATAAAGAAAACATAATCAGGTCCAATAATAGAGCGGAGAAAAAAATTTGGAAGGAGAACATGAGAAGAAAAAATGGGGTCAGGCCCAAATGGACAGACTGATTGCCTTATTAAGGCTTTGTTTCTGATCTGAGAATTGAAGCCAGCCTTTGATATGGTGGTGGATATGG
>Ga0307517_10008544_pt1 | contig 14676 bp, 13 predicted proteins | sample 23_EM_MG_FD_194515 | JGI IMG/M metagenome (GOLD analysis project Ga0307517, IMG submission 194515) | Populus trichocarpa ectomycorrhiza microbial communities from riparian zone in the Pacific Northwest, United States - 23_EM | ecosystem: Host-associated > Plants > Roots > Unclassified | place... | reverse complement strand
TGATAAGAATGTAGGAGCTGGTGTAGTCTCATGTACATCTTGTCTAGGTTTTTTGTAATGCATCTTGTCTAGTATGTGAACGAGACTCATAAGAAGATTGATAGAGATAAGCATGCTAGTGGCTAGGGTCTATTGAGGAGTGTTGACTCATTTAGAGGGTTTGAGTATTGTGCCTACTTGGCATGTTGTTTTGTCTAGATTTTTCATGGAATTGAAGTTGTCTCTGTGTATATGGTACATGTAATGGAGCTGCATGTTGACTCTCTTATTGATGGAATGGAAAAGTGTGAAATTGTTCCTATATGGCTAAAACAACGTTGTTGAACATTTGTACATGTTAAGAGAGTTATTGAAGACTTAGGGGAACTAGAGTCCTTATTGTAAGGAGATTAGTTACTCTTTTTTATCCTGGTGTTTCATCAACCATAAGTAATATTTTTTATGAAGAGTGAAAGGGAATGAACTAGCCTTTTATTTTAGTTCCCATAGACGACACCACTGATGAATTTGTAGAGAAACTTTAATGGATTCCACAATTGATAAAGGATGACATGCATTTGTTATTTGGTGTTACTTGTAAAGCAAATTCTCTGATACTTAAATTAGTTTTTAATTTGGTTACTTAAGTGACATTCAAGTAAGAAATCATGAAGATGAAATGAGTGTTTTATTATATATAGCGAAGAGATGAGTGTTATGACATCGATATGTATTGAAAACCTTTTTAAGAAATTGTTTTATAACTTACCATTCCTAAGATGTTAGGGTGGTGTAGCTCATCCTTACAGGTGTAGGGTGGCGTACAACATATAGATAGCACACGTAACACGTAACATGGTAGCACACAAATGTGTTGTTATAAAACGTAACTTGTTGTAAAAGCATAAAAAGGAGTTATTGTAGTACTTAGCTCATTGAGGTAGCATAAGAAAGAGTTTTTGTAGCACATAACAAAAAATATATGTAATACACACATTAAGTTCTATGAAAATAAATGTATAAATATAAGAGAGAAATTAATAAAAGAAAAAATATATTGGTCAATGGGTTAGGCTGGGCTAAACCATGGCCCAAAGGCGAGCTACCCAACTCGTCCTTGTTGAATCTACAACAAGGGGAGCTGAGAGTTTTTTTTTTCATGGTATCAATAGCGAGCTTATTGGAATTATTCACATTTTTTGACTTTTAAAAGCTAATTAATTGGAGTTTTCTTATTACTGCTAAACTTGTGAACAAAGACAACTAAGGTTATTTCGCTAAACTCGTAAATCGGGTCATTCACTTAACAAAATTTAATAACCTGATTTTTTTAAAATCATTTTTTATTTAACTAAACTTTTTTAAAAATAGATCATATCGCAATGCTGAGATATTTTTCTGATACCAACCCAATACTGAAATATTTTTTTTTAATACTGTTATAATTATATAAAAGAAAAATTAAATAAATTATCAACTCTAAATCTCTATAAACACGTCATATAAGGACTAAATTAAAAAAAAATCAATGATAAAAAAAAGGATCAAAATGTATAAAAAAAACACCGTGAATTGCTATTATAATTAACAGTGCTAAGTGTTTTCCTCACACTTTTTAACAGGAATTTTTTTTTTGATATTACAATAATTATAATCATATAAAAAATAAATTAAAATAAATTATCACTTTTAAATCTTTATAAACACATCATTTAAGAATTAAATTAAAAAAATCAATATACCCACCTCCGGGCAAAATTGTGTCCGTGGGCTAATTAGAATCGAGTATCTCAAAGCCAGGCTCAAACCAACCCACCAACCCATTTAACGAAACCGGAAAAAAAACCTCCCGCTCATTTGCCCTTTTACTTTCTTCCCGAATACGTATTATATTTTTTACACAGCACAAATCAAAAACCTACAATCTCCGTTTCACTCCAAGACCTCACTCTCATTTTCCCTTTTTTCTCAAAAATAAAAATAAAAATAAAAATGAGAGAAGAGCAGATAGAGAAGCTTCGAGGGGTAGTGCGTGACTGTGTGAGCAAGCACTTATACTCCTCTGCCATTTTCTTCGCCGACAAAGTCGCCGCCTTCACCGACGATCCCGCTGACATCTACATGCAAGCTCAGGCTCTCTTCCTCGGCCGCCACTACCGCCGCGCCTACCACCTCCTCAACGCCTCCAAAATAGTCCTTCGCGACCTCCGTTTCCGCTACCTCGCCGCCAAATGCCTCGTAAATCCTCGATTTTGGATCTTTAATCTTGAGAACTAATGACTTTTTTTTACTTTTAGGGGTTTTTTGGTTAACTTTTAATTCTTTCTTTTAAAATTGTGACCAGGAGGAATTGAAAGAGTGGGACCAGTGTTTGTTAATGCTTGGTGATGCAAAAGTTGATGAACATGGAAATGTATATGACACTAAAGACTGTAATGTTATGTACTTAGATAAGGATAGTGAAGATCGCGAGATCAATGTGAGTTTTTTTTCTTTTTTTTTCTTATGCTATTTTTAACTGGCAATTGAGTTTTTCTTTTGAACATTTCAAGTCTTGTTCTTTGTCTTTCACAATTCGCTTATGAATTTTTGAAGAATTTTTTTTGGTGCTTTATATTAGTTGATTGTGATAAAGATGTGGATTATGTATCTTGAATATACATAGATTATACTTGTATTTATGACTTTGAATTTTGGTTAGTGAAATGCTGTTTTTCTGTTTTGGAATAGATTTCTTCAGCAATATGTTTTCTAAGAGGTAGGGCTTATGAAGCATTGGAAAATCGTGCTCTAGCTCGACATTGGTTAGCTTTTCTTAGCCATCTTATTTTTCTAGAAAGCTTACTGTGTCTTTGGTCTGTAATGATTAATTTACTCTTTTGTGATGATTTAAGGTACAAAGCTGCTATCAAGGCTGATCCTTTATGTTATGAGGTAGCTATTGCACTTGTTTTACCTTTGCTTTCTGGTTTACTTTGTAGGTTGCATAAGAGAGTTTCTTTGCATTATAGTATTTGTGCATGCAAAAAGAATTAACATAGCTTTCCGTGCAAAGCTTCAAAAATCCATATTAAGAGGTTGATAAAGATTAAAGAGTTTTCTTGATAGATTCAACTGAAGTTTTTTGCCTTCGTTTTCTGGACATAATCTTGATTTCTTTCTAGTTTTGCTCATCTCTTTTACTGATTTTGGTTGGAAGTATGAATGATGATTGTATCTCCATTGTTTCCCAGGCTTTGGAATGCCTTATTGAAAATCACATGCTCACATTTGAAGAAGGTAACAGTTCTCCAAACCTCATTTTTGAATCATGTGAAGAATATTGTTATCTGATTTGTATTATTTACTGTTTAAGTGGTGATTGTTGAGAATTTCTCTCTTCAGTACCATTCTGGCATTCACTTCATTAACTGAAAGAATATAAATTGCTCCACATTGCTCTAAATAACAATGTCATTTAATACTCAAACGTCTTATATTTGCTACTGCATTGCAGAAACAAGTCTACTTTCCTCCTTGCAATTTGGTCCTGAAGATAGGTGGCTCTCTTCATTCTACTCTTGCTTGATAAAAAAGGTGAACACGCACAACTGCAGTGTATACTAGTCAATATGATCCAAACAATGATTTCCAGATAATCTATTTGCTTTAATAAATCTATGTGCTTCTCCAAAACTAATGTCAGTCCCTTGTCACAGTATGACAAAGAGTGTGTCATAGAAGCCAAATTCAGAGAAGTTGAAAAAGAAAGCTGCAATAGCAATCCTTCTAGCCCATCTTTCATGCATACACTAAAAAACAACACCGATCTTTTGGCTTGTAAAGCAGAGTACTTCAATCAGTGTGGTGAATATCAGAAATGCTTTGAACTAACTTCAGAGTGAGTTCCTAACTTGTTTCAAACAGAATACAGATAAGAACACACCCTAGATGTGTCAGTTGATCTGAGCTTTATCTTTTCTTTTGCAGTCTGCTTGAGAAGGACCCTTTTCATTTGAAATGTACATTGGTACATTTAGCAGCTGCTGTGGAGCTTGGAAATTCAAATGAGCTGTATCTCATGGCATCTAACTTGGTGAAGGATTATCCTCAAAAGTGAGTTTATATACCTGCATCTTCTTTTATGATATGCTCATATGACCTGTGTTCTTTGGAGTTGAAGGATTACTCTCAGGACCGGCTTCCTTAATTCCCTTTCACTGTGAAGGATTATGCTTAGATTGAGTTATCTATTTTCCCTTTTTTGCTTCCATGGTTTGCTCTCTAGATGTGGTCAAGGCACAGAATAATTTTCTTGTCATCATTGATCAAATGTGAGCATGGTGGTTATCCAAATAATTTGTTTTTCCAGTAACAGCTTGACTAATTAACACAAAGAAAGAAGTTAAAGAGAAGGAAGTAAGAACTCTTGGAAAACATGTATCTACTACACCTGAAATACCATTCATGAGTAACATGGGAAATATGCATGTGGTTTTCCAGTGATTATTAGTATAGTCCAATAAAAGGTACTAAAGAGCATAATTCATTTTTTGTGGTTATTGGACTTCTCATCCATTAGGACTGTCACTTTCTCTTCAACAAAGCTAAGATTCTCCTAATGTATAATTGGCTGCAACAGTTTTCACATGCATACATTTCTACCGTCGTGCATGGAAATATTGTAAATCCTAAGAAGTAATGTAATGGTGGACCTATTAGAATCCTCTGACCGTGTGAAACTTTCCCACGTGGTATTTTCATGTGGCCTGTTTTTCAATTCCTCAAATTGTCAACAATAAAATCGTGGAAAGTGAAATCTACCGGTGCATAAGATTTTGAATTGATAAAACAAAATGGTAAGTTAGAAGTGAAGATGGTTTCAGGGTTGCTAAAAAACATAGGAAAAATAAGTGCTTTCTTCCATTGGCTTTCTTTCAAATTTCTCTTGATATTTTGTCGAGTCTTGCTTGAAATTGTGTTAAATGATATCCTGTGGACTCTCATCTGAATTTCATTGTCAAATGCTTTTGAATTACTAATTATAAAATTTTGAAGAGAAAAAGGAAAAACACAAGAGATGGAGAAGAGAGATTTTGTTTCTTTCTCATAGACTTCACTTCAGCTTAAGCATGAATATGAGTTTCTATTAGATATTGTGTAATTGAACATTTCCATTAAATATTATGCAATTGAACATCATGTTTACTTATTAGGTCTTCTCGTCATTTAGGACTCTCTCATGGTTTGCTGTTGGCTGTTACTACTACTGTATCAAGAAGTATGATCAATCACGGCGTTATTTCAGGTAACTTTTGCCCGAAGCTCAGTAAAAAATGTACCTACTGTGCTCTTTTTGGTCATATGGATTAAATCTGATTCTTCTTCTCTTTGTTCTACAATACAGCAAGGCTACCAGTCTAGATGGAACCTTTGCACCTGCTTGGATTGGCTTTGGGAATGCTTATGCTGCTCAAGAAGAGGGTGATCAAGCAATGTCGGCATATCGCACCGCTGCTCGTTTATTCCCAGGGTAATTTGGACTAGAACCTCATTAACCTCTTCAAGTTGAAAATAATATAATATTTTTACACTATTTGAACTGAAAGGTACATGTTTTTGGAGCATTATGTGCTTTTGTTAGGCTGCCTTTGTTCTAAGAAAATATTTTAGCATTTTCCTGCACACTTGAATTCCTCTGCGTCCATAACTTTAGGAAGTTATTTTAGGCCTCCTTGACAGCCTCCAAGGGACGACCATATATTATTATTTATAATCAATATAAAGCTAAAATTATAATTTAAAAGAAATATGAAAAAGGAAACGTGTATGGAATTGGTCGCAATCAGTATACAAAAATTAAAGTATTCCATGTCCTCAAAAAAATGTTAAAACAAATATATGGAAAAATCCTTAAGATAAAAATTATTTAAATAAATATGTGTGTTTGGAGTCAAATGGGTTTCCTCCATGCCAGCCTCCACTGGTGCTGGTACATGCAGACCTCTATTGCCATTTGCCACCTTTTCAAAAGTTTCACTGTCTTTTAGTAATTCCTTCTACTTGTAAGAATCGAGAAAGTTCACCATAATTTGTATGCTGCATTCATCTTTCTTTCCTATCATATAATTAAGAAAGAACAAAAGTTCGTCTTTCCTCACCTTACCTTCTCATTCTCTCTTATCCTTGCCTACATTGATTCAAAACTTTAGATTTATGGAAATATTGAATATATACAATTTTGTATATGTCCCACTTCTGCTTATAGTTTGCCCGATCTCAACTATTATGGGCTATCATTTTAACTATGTACCTTTTAGAAGAAATCCTAGTTTTTTTGTCGTTAACCCGCCTTTTCCATTGTGTAATGTGTTTTCTCATTGTTTTTGTTGTTCCCTTCGTTTTCTGAGTGTAATTATTGGTATTTCCTGTATAATAAGAAGTTGAGGTGGAGATTTTTATATGTCAATGTTATAGTGTTGCCAGGTAGTTTGTCTTGATTGCTTTGTTGTAATTAATTTTTTCTGGGTGATGAGCTAGCTTGGTGGCTGGCTAGCTGGCTAGCTAAAGGGTCTTTTAGGTTTGGAGTTGTTAATTTAAACCAGAAAAGTGGTGGTTGGTTTTCCCCAACTCAAAATCTCCAAAAGGTAGTTTAAGTTGACCCGAAGCTCCTATTTGATATAATGATCTGAAATTAGTCTTTTTTTTGGTCCCAAGGTTATGCATTGTTGAAGTCCTCTTATTACTTATCAATTGTCTTTTTACAGGTTGAATCTTGATATTCTGTTATTCCAGGTGTCATTTGCCAACTTTGTATATTGGGATGGAATACATGCGAACTCACAGCTATAAGCTTGCTGAGCAGGTGATGTTTTATCTTCTGAACATTGGCCAATTGCTATTTTGTTTGATTAATTGATAAATTGTGTTTAAATAACACAATTAGCCCCTGGTGTTTTAAGTGGCGCTGCATCATTCTTCCCTGATGCTTGAGAAAACACTGCCTTAATTTTCAATAAAAAAGAAAAATGAAGGGCTTTTGTTTTGTCATGTTTCAGTTCAAGAATGCTAGCTTCGAACCCACATTTTTAGGTTAGCATTTGTTGCATTGACTTCAATTTCGTAGTTGTAATCTAAACAAATGATTTCCTTTTTCCTTTTGGGGAATTATTTGTAGCTTTCTTGCAAACTGAACATAAATCGAATGGACAGTGAACATCATAATATTGCAATTTACTTGTTTGTCATTTGAAATCCTGTTTCCTTTTTGACTCTTCTTCGTGTTTCTTGTTATGGTTTGTCAACATTCTGATTCATCATCTTTTTTCAGTTTTTCATGCAGGCAAAGACAATTTGCCCTTCAGATCCACTTGTATACAATGAACTTGGTGTTGTTGCTTATAATATGAAGGAGTAAGGATTTTTCTTTCCTCATAATTTTGTCAAAGATTGACTTAAAATTTTTACTTACAGGGTCTCTTTTGCATTGTTAATGTTTATGGTGTTTCTTTGAAGAATCAAATAATCAATTTTGCAAACAGCATTCATTTTCTTTACTAAAAGCCATTGGCTGTAAACTTTTTGATGCCAGTCAAGCTGTTTGACCTTCATAATTTTGTTTCTCAAACACTTTCAGGTACAACAAGGCAGTGTTGTGGTTTGAGAAGACTTTGAAGCACATTCCTTCGTTGAGTCAATTGTGGGAACCAACTGTCATTAATCTTGCCCATGCCTACAGAAAGTTAAAGTACGTTTTAAAATTTGTTGGAATGAGCAGTTATACTCCCTTTTTTTAGTTGCTTCTTGCCATTTAGGTACTCCAGGATGTATGATTGGTCTGTTTTTTTCTAGAATTTTCCTTGTACTTGAAATGAATTATCTTTCTCATCCTCAATTTCAAAATTGTTTTTCTGTTTAGCGTCTTGATATTTTCATATTGTTGCAGGGATGATTAGTATATGTTCTGCATTTTTTATTCAATACACACTTTCTGAGGTCTTTGTCAACCAGAAAGAAAGAAAAGTAGTTCAACCCTCCAATTGCTTTGAACTTGCATAACCATTAATTTCAATTAGTTAACTGAGCAAACCCATATTGATGAGTACTTTTTTGTTACAGTTTTTATATATGGAAAGCTTTGGCCATCTTTTTAGTTGTTAGCATTTTCTTATAAACATGTTAGTTTCTGTCTCTTTTCCTGTAGCTTTTTGTGGAAGTGTTTTTAAGGATCAAGTTGGGAGCTTTCTTGGTGCACTTGGTGAAATACAACAGATAATATCATGCGATAGAAAATACTTTTCAAATTCCATTGATAGGATGAAAGGAGGATAAGCTTGGCCCTTTGTAACCCTCAAAATTCAATAATAATATGGAAAGAATTTTCACGAATCCCTTAATGCTTGTGTGGTCAAATAGTGCTTTCTTCATTTATTGCATGATTGATTTGTTGTGAGCAAGCATGACATTGTGACTTATGGTTTGACTTTTTTACATATTTGACTTGGAGTTTCGTTCTCCTTTCCTTTCTTTGCAGTTATTATTGTAGAAATAGAATGTTCTCTTATGACATGTATAAATGAATGATATGGCATATTACTGTTCAGCTTAATAACATCAAATTACTATTTCAGGATTTACCATGAAGCAATTTCATGCTATGAGAGAGCACTTGCATTATCAACTAGAAGCTTGAGTACTTATGCTGGTCTTGCATACACTTATCATTTGCAGGTGAATTGAGTTCTTTTCATTTTAATTTAAGTCTGTTAAAATGATATCATCTGGCTGTTGTAGTTGAAAGCAATAGCTTGAGAAAGGCAAAATTATCCAGAGAAAATAAGGAGTACTAGAAGTGGGAGAGGTATTGAAACGGGCTAGTGCAAATAATGAAAGTGGTTATGAAAGTTGAAGATGTCTTGGAAAGCTATCACATTATGATATCTTTGCTAATTTATGTTTCCAATGACTTTTGTGCAAGGGTTTGATAACAATATTCACATCACATGAACATGAACATGAACACAAACCAGCATGCGATTACAGTTCAGTTTCTCATGTTGATTGTTTGACAACCTTCTGCTATTATTCGAGTCATCCAACAACATTCCATATTCACTGGAAGCAAAAATCATATTTTTCTTTATTTTCAAGTGGTAGTGTTTCCCAAAGTGACTGGTTGCAAATCACCTTTTGTCCGACTTGGACTGACTTGGAAGAATGAACTATTTTTTAATGCAGATATAATGACTTGTCATTAGATTGCTTGAAATTTCGACCACTTTCTAAATTTGGGAAATGTTACAATTTGATACTGTGTCATGATTTAAAAGCCATCTTATAGGTGCCTCTTCTTCGTTCCCTTTTTCTGCAGGATAACTTTACTGCTGCAATTACATGCTACCACAAGGTAAGTAATCTGGAGTAATGTATAATTTCAAAGACAAGATTTTACTGCTTCCCCCACCTCCTCTATCTTCTTTGTCATAAAAGTTCCCTAAGATCTGGTCTTAATCATATCCACTTCTCAATCAGGCTTTATGGCTGAAACCGGATGATCAATTTTGCACTGAAATGTTGAGCCTGGCACTTGTAGATGAAGGTCGTCGAGGCATCGACCCCAAAATTGAATTTCGATGAAGTGATACTGTTTATATTCTTTTTGTTGTTGTAATGCATGTGGAATATGAACTACGAGTCCTTGAATGGGTCGATTCATTTTGTTCCATTTTAGAGTTAGGCAGTATGTATTACAGTAGGGAGAGTTGGGCAATATTTATGATCTGTATCGTTTGGTTTTATCAATGGAAGCTTGTAACTTAGACATTCCAATTTCAACCCATCTGCACCAAATTTTAGCTGTGATATTGTTGCTGGGCAGTCTTGTTCATGTTGCTAATTCTATTGACAAAGCATGTGGTGATAAGTTGCAAGTCTGCTGCTAGTGGACTTTTGGTTGTATATTTGGTGCAGATGAATTTCCGAGTATTTCCGAGTTCGCTGCTGGAGCGCTGCTCGAGCAACAATCCGTTTCTGTGCCATCCAATCATCCTGTTATCTCACTTCTACCGCAATTGTGTTTTCTTTCTTGTCAAGTGGCGATTTAAAGCCAGAATTCATCAACCTGTACGCGGCATAAAAATGCTGGGTTTAGTTACTTTTTTGCCAGCCTTTTAGAGAGAGCAAGTGTCACTGCATGGCCAACCCACTTGTTCCGGCAAGGTAAGTTCTGAGAGCTGAAGATACTCTTTGTCTGACCTTCCATGTAGTATACCGCGCATTTAAGATTTTGCGTAAGATGGCATGCATCTCTTCAGGTCTAATAGAAGCTCTGCTGATAAGAACAAGGAGATGGATTCTCTAGGAGCTCCATTTCTAATACAGAAGCAAAAAGCGTTTTTGTGATGACAAATGCTTTATTTTGGAAGTTTGCATGCGATGCGAGGGATGGATAGGCGTACAGCAAGCAACAGATAAAAAGGTAACAAAATCAAGCAAGCGGCTTGATATTCAAGGTACAAACAGAAGTGACAAAACACAAGCATTAGCGAGAACACATGCCCAGTTACATTTATTTGGAAAACGGACAGCCATGTGTTGCTGCTGCGACGGTGGCAGTGTTATCTTCTGATTCTGATTGGGATGGTGAGATCAGCGGTCCTTTCAGGAGCCCTCCAAATAACTCAGCTGGGTCATAGTAAATCTCCACATCTTCTGCCCTTTGAGATTCATCTATCTGGGAACCCATACAAAAGTCACAAGCCATGAAGCCACTTTACTTCTGTCGTAGGAAATCATTTTAATTTATTTGTTTAATCAATGAAGATGTTCCACTCTGTAATTTCATTTTATGTATTGGGCTGTCCCTTTTTTTCTTTTCATGTTAGTAGAAATTCAGAGTTTTCAAGTCCATTGGCAATTTTTTCTGAACCAGAAAAAAAACAATAATGGCTTTTGGGCCCAGGATTTCTTGACGAACGCACTACAGCTCATACCATTAATGGCTGCCAGGTGTGATTTCTTGATAGAAAGGCTTTATCAAATCATATCAAGCAGGGAAGTAGGAATGCTAGTGGATAAAATCCAGAATTGTATGATAACGACACTGTTTATTATTATTATTATTATTATTTACTTTATTTTTTTTTTAATTTTAGATTATTTTAATATATTTCTAACTATCACAATACTAAATTAACTATAGAAACACGTTTGAAAGCCAAACTTGAAAGAGGCTACGTGGATAATTTGGAGTCTATCCTTTTTGAAAAAAACACTGAATAAGATCCATAAAGGGTGAAAATCGGTGCATTTTCCAGAATTTCTTTTTACTTTTTGATATTTTTAGCATGCTAAGTGGTTGTGCTTTTTTTCCCCTTCTCTAAATTAGATGAAAAGAATAGCTTGGATTTTTTACCGGCACCTTCTACAAGTTCTTATTGGTGTAGGGAATTCTTTTTAAAGCATACCTTGAGGACTCCGAGGCCATGGAACTCAACCTTCTCTCCAGTAGGAGCATGGCCTTTGAAAGGTCCTTCAAAGAAACCCCAATGCCTGAATTTGAAAGAAATCACAGGAGGTCCTGAATATACATTCAGCACTTCCCATGCGAATCCTCGAGGGAAGGCAGATCGAAAGGCATCATGGGATGATTCAAAGGTTTCTTCATCTGCTTTGTAGTACTGAAATTCCTTCGGTAGAGAGTTTTTCAATAAAGCATTGTAGCTCCCAAGCCTAAGCGTTTCTTCTCCTGATAAACCCTCTCTTCCTGTCACACAACCAAATATTCATCAGAGCACTTACAGGTGAGGTTCAAGGAAGCTTCCCATAATTGATAATCCTGTCCTTAATCTCTGTAACATTAATCTGGTTTAATTAAATCAAATAAGAACAAAGAATAGAAAAGAAAATCGGGTTTCAAGTTTGGCACAGTACCATTAACAATGAGCTTGAATTTGTCAGGATTAATGGTCTTGAAGTCCTGTAAACGAGTCTTGTGTGAGAGTTCCATTTCCCAAGACTTTATAGCATTTTGCACTACTTCTTCTAGAGACCCTTTTGGCCATTCCTACAAACCATGTTAACAAGCAAAGAGTTTCAGAGACAAAACAAGAAAGAAAAAGAAGAAGAAATCCGGACACACACGAACACATAATTTAGACATATATAAGCACAAAGGAGAGGAAGAGAAAGGGTCTAGAACCTTGGTCCGGCCTTCTTCGAAGAGCTGGTTGACGGAATCATATACGGGAGGACCACCATGCCTCCACTGCGTGGTATTCTCAGCTTCGTCATGCAAGATAGATCTGTAGATATCTCCTGATTTCTTAATCAAAGCTTCTTCTGCTGTCGCCATATCAACTTCCCTAGAGGCTCACTACAAAAGGCTCTAAGAGTTCTATACCGGAGATCGCTATATAACGTTTGATAGAAACCAGAAAATAATGCAAATCACTTGGTTTTATTGTGGTTGGTGTGTTTTGTAACCACACAATTTATGTAGCATAATTTATTAGGTCTATTATCACATAATACCACCATACAAGTTTCATCATCATACACACTTAAACATCACAAATCCAAAATCTACAACACAAAGCTCATAGTCTTGAATATAAATACTTAATTTCCAACTACAAATCACCTCATTGTCACCCAATAAGTGCCATAACAAATGGATATTTTTATTCATCACGCAATGCTAAAAAATATTCAAATTAGTGGGATGCTCGCAAAACTAATTAAGCAAGCATACTACTTAATCAATGTCTAAACCTATATCTTTAAGCACTTCTCCTAGCATAACATCACCACGTTGCCTCAAAATGTGTTGGCCTAGAGTTTCAAATATGCTTATTTTGATGAAACAATTATTAATTTTTAAGAACAATTTTTTTTTTGTGTTCTATTTTGCTAGATCATATTCTCATTTCAAGGGATATACTTGGATTCTAGAAGATTAAAGAGAATTGATTATTAAGATCAAGATATCTAAGAATGAAGTTTAGGGTGATTAATTACTTAGGATATACAAGCATATTGCATTTATATTTGTTCATGGACACCTCCTTGGATTGTTAGTAGTTAGGCATAGTGGTAAGCAAAATAACTTATACTAGATTGGTGGCCTCCGTTGTGTTATGAGCTGGACCATTTTTTTTTAACATATAAAAAGAATGTTCAAGCACTACAAACATGTTTTAAAGAAGTAAGAAAAATCCAAAACTTGAGTCATAAACTCAATTGGATTTAATAAGCTTGGTTAATTTAATAATATGATTGAAAAACAACAACAATAAATTAACCAAAATAAACAAAACAAATTGACAATGATTACCTGCACAAAATTAAGACCTGTCAATATTATAAAAATATATCTTATCTATATTCTAAAAAGGTCTCTACAAGTAAGATAACTAAGAAAAAAATAAACAAAATTTAATAAAATAACATCTAAAACACATTTTTAAGTCATTTAAGAATAAAAAAGCAGTCAGTCAACAAAATGTTGAAGGGCACAATGAGAAAAAAAATATTTGATTTAAAAAAAACACAAAAAACAACAATTCAAATTAACCCAGGTTAAATTATTAAACACACAATCTAAGTCATGAGAATGAGATAACCCCATAAAAAGCAAAATAAAAAAAACATTTGAAGCTTAATTTTCTTCAAACCAATATTGAAGGAAAAAATTGAAAAAAAAATCAATTTTAAAAAGGACAAAAAAAAACTCAAGTTAACTTGAGTTATGAGATTGTGATAACACTATAAAAAATTGAAAAAATTTACGAAACTCGATTCCCAAACCAACCCATTGTTAAAGGGCGAAACTTAAAAAAAATCAATCTAAAAAAAATTTATGAAAAAAAAATCTTGAATTAACTCGGGTTAAACCGCTAAACCTATAACCCAAGTCATGAGACTAGAATAACAAAAACAAAAGTGAAAAAATTATGAAGCCCAATCCTCGACCAACCCAATGTTAAAGGATAAAATTGAAAAAAATTAATTTTAAGAAAGAACCTAAAAAAAGACTAAAGATAACCCGAATTAACCTTCCAAACCAATGACTTATGTCTTAAAACCAGGGTTAAAGACAAACTAGAAAAAAATCACAAAATCCAATTTTCAATCAACTTAATGATAAGGGATGAAAATGAATACAAATTTAATTAAAAAAAGATCCAAAATAAAACAAATATCAATCAAAAGAATGACTGGTGTCTTAAAACTAGGGTTACCCTATAGAAGACAAACCAGAAAAAATCACAAAACCTAATTCCCAATCAACTGGATGATTAGAGATGAAATTGAAGACAAATTCAATTACAAAGGGGATCCAAAACAAAAAAAATAACAATAAAAAAAATAAAGATGAAATTTGACTTAAAAATAAAAAGACAGGACCTTTTCCATTTTGGAGAGAACGCATGCAAAAACCAAGGATAAAAGAGACAAAATAAAGGAGAAAAAAAAGAAGAAAAAAGGGTTGTCATGCACCTCCACTGATTACACGCGATATGCCGCTCAAAAGGCCTCGATAAGTCGTTTCCAACACTACTAAGGAAAGAGGTGTTTTGACACCGGAGAAAGTTGCACACACTGTCAAAGCACAATGGATTATGTGCTAGCATTTGTAATGCATGCGTTAGCCATTTTGCCACTACCTATTGGATCAAGTCCCATATATAGTTTTTTTCAAATTTGGTCTCTCAAGCT
>Ga0307517_10008543_pt1 | contig 14676 bp, 10 predicted proteins | sample 23_EM_MG_FD_194515 | JGI IMG/M metagenome (GOLD analysis project Ga0307517, IMG submission 194515) | Populus trichocarpa ectomycorrhiza microbial communities from riparian zone in the Pacific Northwest, United States - 23_EM | ecosystem: Host-associated > Plants > Roots > Unclassified | place... | reverse complement strand
AAGTTACAATCATCACGTAAATATGGTTCATGGGAACAACCCAATCACATTACATGGATTAATTCAATCCCGTTGCATAATAGTACTTAGGTCATTTAGTTCATGAATAAATGACGAGGTCGTTGAAAGCTTTCTACTGGCCGACGGCCTACAAATATTTGCTATTCAAATCTCATGCGGAGAATGCTAGTTTATTTAATTTTGTCTAAATATCAGTGATTTTATTTTCTCATTACTACAAAGAAAACAGGTTTTTGGAAAACCTTCAGCTAAACATTCAATTTGAATGGCGAACAACTACATCATTGGCCTCAACGATGCTGCAGGTTAGATTAATTTTTTTAATATAAAAAAATATTTAGGTGTTGTTAATGTATTTTCTGTAGAAAAAAAATTAAACTGTGTAGAGATTAATTCAACATAACTTAGTCAATTTGAAGGATCCAAAAATAATTCGAATAACCGTTAAAAACATAGTTTTTTAATATGACATTTTTTTCTAAAAAAATATATTAAGATGAAAACATATTAAGTATCCGTTTGGGAACGCGGTGCAAACCACGTTCCCAAAATTTTATTTTATTTTTGCAAAAAATTAATTTTTTTTATATGTTTTGAATCGTTTTAACATGCTGATCTCAAAAATAATTTTTAAAAAATAAAAAAAATATCATTTTGATACATTTCGGCATGAAAAGCAACAGCAACCACACTCTTAAACACCCTCTGAATCGATTTAAATTAATCCAAGTTAACCTATCAAGGTCGCAACCTGGATTATGAGATTGGGATAACCCTATAGAAAACAAATCAAAATAAATTATGAAATCCAATTTTCAACCAAGTCATGTTGAATGATGAATTAAAAAAAAAAAACAATTCAAGTCAACATAGGTTGCCTTGTCAAAGCTACAACTCGGGTTATGTGACGGAGATAACCTTATAAAAAGTAAATCGAAACAAATTATGAAACTCAATTCTCAATTATTCTGATATTGAATGATGAAATTGAAAAAAAATGATGAAAAAAAAAGACACAAAAAAACTCGGGTTAACCCGCCAAACCCATGACTCAAGTAATGAGATTGATTAAACTCTATAAAAAGCAAATCGAAAAAAAAAATAATGAAATCTAATTCAAAATCAACCAAATATTGAATGATGAAACTGAGAAAAAATTCTACTAAAAAAAGAAAAAAAAACCCAAGTCAACCCATCAGACCAGAGACCTTGATCATGAGACCAGTATAAGTGAATTCAATGTTGATGGATAAAATTAAAAAAAAATCCAAATCAACCTGGGTTAAACTGTTAAACACATTACTTTATTAACGAGATCGTGATAACCTCGTAAAAAAATCAAAAAAATATAAAACTTAATTTCAAATCAATCAAATTTAAAAAGATAATTTTTTTTTTTAAAAAACTCGAGTTAACTTTCTAGACCGTAAACCCAGTTAATAAAACCTGAATAAATAAATTAAATATTAATGAATACAATTAAAAATAAAATCTTAAAGAAATAAAAATAAAAATCTTTAAAGTGCTTCACAAGTGGGATAACATCTGATATCCCCTTCTCAACCAGTTCGTGTTAATAATTAATGAGAAAAGGGTATAATTTATTACCTGCCGTTCTAGAAGATTATTCAAACCATAAGTGGACTCCGTCGTGCAAATTCGTTACCTCTCTACAATCCTGGAAACCTTCAATTTCAGCCTTGGAGGCCCCCAAAAAACGACTGAAAAATCATTACGATAAAAATTATTAGATGGCCTTAATCCTCACTGTATTTAAAGAAAATACAGAAAAATCGAAGGTGAAAAGTATTATTAGACTATGCTAATAATATCTAGTCATTCTACTTATTCTAATAATTAAATAATTGCATTCTAGAAAAATAATTAAATAATTGTGGCTATATAATAATAATAATACTATATAATAATAATAATCCCATATTCTCAACACGCCGGTCCAGACAAGGCACCGTGTTTTCCACACTGTGTACTATCCGGATAGGATTTGACCTTTCAATCTGATAACTAAGTCTACAAGTTATAATTACCAGTAATAATTATCAGACAGCGGTTCCTTTCAAGTAAAATTATGTTTTGATCCTTGTATATCAATCATTTCTCCTTCAGGCACCTAATTGTTCAAAAACTCTCAATGTGACCCATTATTAAATAACTATTCAAAGTTAATATGAGAAATATTTTATCTCGATGGGAATCTGAGATAGGTCTAGAAACTCTCTATTGACGAGCATAAAAATATAATATTGTAATTATAAACGAGAATGTGATATTTTACAAAATAACAAGTTAATTTACCCATATATTAATTTTATAAAACAAATATATCAATTTATATATTAAAAAAAGCCTATTGTGAGAGTGCATGTACGATAAAATTATTTTTGAATTAATATGATCAATGGATATATTCCTCACCCAATTCCTAAATTCATATTAAGAAAAAAAATTATTTCTAGTCCTATTAAACAATAAAATTCTCAATTCCTGAGATTCCTAAAGAAAAATATTTATTTTTTTATTTATAAAAAATCCCTTACTGAATATCTATAGACAAAATATTAGAATTCTTTTTGAAATCTTATAAAGCTAATGAAGAAGTTAAATCAATGGAGACCAACATGCAATATTTCTGAATCTTAAGGGGCTAAAATAAAGTTCATCATTCTTTTTATTTGCTTCCTCCTCTACTAAGAAATTCTCACCTTCCAGAAAGAGAGAAAAATTTCCGAGTTGGTGATCAAGTCTAGAGAGAGAAACCAGGAAGCATCCTCTTCATTCACTGAAGTCAAACAAAAACTTGCAGATTCAATTCAAGCATGTACTGCTGACTTTCTCTATCTAGAAAATTTATTTATTTTTGTTTTCCCTATCTATGTTTTCTCAGTCTTTAAAAAGTCCCTCTCTTTCTTTGATCACATAATATTCTCCGCCACCTCTTCCTTTCTCAAGTTTCTCTCTCTGGTTGTTCTTGTGGCCTCTTTGAGAGATAAAGAGAGAAAGAAACTACAAGTGTTTCATCATTTTACACAGCCATGAGCAGTCACGCGGCTTCGTCCAGCAATGGAGGCAATGGATCGGGCGATTCTGATGCTCCAAGAAGGAATTCAAAGCGACCCAAATGTGATTTTTTTCTTCTTTCTCCTGTTTTAGTTGTTTTGCTATTTTTGGATAAATTCATGACCGCCCACCTGTGATTACATGATTAGTTTTTTTCTTACAAATTTTCGAACCTTGACTTATTTTTCTTGGTGGTTTGTTTCAGAGAAGCAAGTTTTTTTTATATTATTATTTTGGGATCATTAGTGAATTTTATTGGTACCCAATTATCCAAGTGGAGGTCTATGTATATTCTTTGATGGGTTTTTGCTATTTGATTTGCTGTTCGTTTTGTTGCGTGAGATTAGACGTGTGAGCTCTTTTGTTTTTATCATATTGTTTCATATCAAGTATTATTGATATTAGGTCTTTCTTTTTTTGGAATGAGCATTACCTTTTTAATTCCTCAAGAAGATATGCTTGGAAATTCTCCTTTTGTAACAGGAATATGCCTATTAAACTTTATTAGAAATAAAATAACCTAAATTGGGTTTGATAAAGCACAAGATAAAAATGCTATAACATGCGATGAGATAATCAGGCCTTTTCCACAAAATGAATTGGAAATCTAGTAATTTCAGATGTATTAACTATTAATAGTTCATATATCTGAGTTGACGCGCGTATGCTCATGTAATCCACATTAAGATTGTCAAAGAGAATGTTTCCAGTGTTCAGGATAGTTGCCTGACTGCTTTATTGCTATCCTGCAAAGCAAGCTAGGTCTTTAAATCAAATGAAGGGATAAATATTTCAAAATCTCAGGGATGTAGCTTTTTTTCCATTTTATAAAATGCATTTGTTTTCTTATTGTAGTATTTGTGTTAGAGAGAGAGAGCAAAAGCTGTGCGCATCTTCTTTGTCTGATGTTTTCTAAGGGCAACACAACTCACAAATTCTCTTTCACGGCATAAGCACACGTGGATATACCTGTGATTTTTAATGAACTAAAGATGTTCTGTTTTCTTTCAGATTCAAAGTTTACACAACAAGAACTTCCTGCTTGCAAGCCAATTCTCACACCACGATGGGTAAGTTTTTGTCATTCCTTTTATCTGGTCTCGTCTGGGAGGCAAATGGGTGCTCAAAGTCATTAACCTCAAATATATCTCTTTCTCCAGGTGGTGTCTGCATTCATGATTATTGCCATTGTCTTCATTCCTATTGGCATTGCTTGCTTGCTTGGTTCCCGAGATGTAAGCTTGAGTGTCACCTAAATCTCAATTCCAGTTATGCTATCACTTATGGTTGTTTACGGGTCATTCTCCTTTTATCAGGTTGTTGAAGTTTCTAAACGGTATGAAATAGACTGTATTCCTCCTGAAAATAGAAGCAATAAGGTCCAATTTATTCAAAGCTCTGCCAATAAAACATGCACAATATCAATGACGGTAAGTTCTGTCTGTGGAATTATTGGCTGTTGTGTTGTCGTGATTTTCTATATCTGTTATGAGCAGTGCTAGTGGATTTATAAGCTAACAAGGAAAGACCCACGCCCATATTATTTCCTGTCATACAATTTACCTTCATGCTATTGCTGTCTGTCTACTAATGGCACTGCCTTTTTGCCAGCTTTGTATTGGCAGTGTATTAGTAGGTGACTTTATGCTACCATGCCAATATCCTTCTGTCTTGCAACATGTCTTCAGTGCCAAGTTTAGAAATTACTCATCATGACCTGAGAGGTTATCAGCAAATGAATGACGATCTTTCTTTTTCTATTGTTGTTTTTCTTATCAGATCCCTAAGCGTATGAAGAAACCTATTTATGTTTACTATCAGCTTGACAACTTCTACCAGAATCATCGTAGGTATGTCACCAATATCATGCAATCTATCAACTTATAATTTCTGATGGGTTCAAGTAATTATGTCTATAATCTTACATGATGGTTAGAGGTAAATTGTTCACGTGATCATTTTGGGAGCATTGATATTCAGGACTATCCAGGTGCATAAATTAGGTAGAACATTGGTGCTGGTCAAGAGAACAGATTACAGCATGTGTTTCGGGAAGTGTACCCATTAGATTTTCCTGTCACATTTTACAACTCAGAGTGTGATGTTTGTGGTTTTCAAGAAATACAAACATGATAACCTAGGACCTAGGATGCTGTTACATTCAATATTGTGTGTGGCCATTTCAGTAAAGGATATCATGTATCTGATCTCAGAATAGTGTGGATTTGACTATTTGTTAATGGTAGCCAATTACATTCTTTCATGTGTTTAATAATGAAAAAATTGCTAAAATTAGATAAGCAGAATATCAAAACTGTTGAACATGCTGTGAACCATCATGATTATCATTATCATAAAATGGAGGCTTACTCATTGAAAGTTGCAACGCATATAATTGTTATGACTGCTCTAATAAATCAGGTATGTGAAGAGCCGAAGTGACAAGCAGTTGAAAAGTTTGAGCAAAGAGACCGATACAAGTAGTTGCAAGCCAGAAGATACCACAGCTGGGGGGGCGGCGATTGTACCCTGTGGTCTAATAGCTTGGAGTATGTTTAATGATACTTATAACTTCTCCAGGCTGAACCAAGAATTGACTGTGAATAAGAAGGGAATTGCTTGGAAGAGTGATAAGCAGAAAAGGTTTGGTAAAGATGTGTTTCCTAAAAATTTTCAGGGTGGAGGTCTTCAAGGTGGTAAAATTCTCAATGAAAAAATACCAGTAAGTCCTCGAATACTACTCATTTGGTCAAATTAATCTACAAGCAACTCATCTAATCACAAACTAAATGACCTCTTTCAAGTTCATCCTGGAAAATACCTTTGAATACTTTCAATAATGTTAATAACACATGGACATTAATTGATTTCAACACTACAGTGCTGTGATATTCATTCATGAATGAGTTAATTTTTTTTAAACCCAGGGTGTTAAAGCATTAGGTTTATACCTTAGAGACATGATAGACTTGGTGCAAAAGTATAAAATCATAGAATGTAGTTGTGTATTAGTCGCCCTCTTCTACTGCTAAAAAAGTGTGAATGTACCAGAGAACCATAAAAAAAAATCTCTCTCTTTTTCTGCAAGTTTCTTCTAGTAAGTGGCATGTGACCGAACCGCTTGTATATGATTTTGTGGAACAGTTGAATGAGCAGGAGGACCTCATGGTTTGGATGCGAACTGCAGCTCTGCCAACTTTTAGAAAGTTGTACGGGAAGATAGAGGTGGATCTTGAGGCAAACGAAGTCATAAATGTGACACTGGACAACAACTATAACACATACAGTTTTAATGGCAAGAAGAAACTCGTGCTTTCAACCACAAGCTGGATTGGTGGAAGAAATGACTTTCTTGGCATCGCTTATCTCACTGTTGGGATGATATGCTTAGCTTTGGCAATGGGTTTCACAGCTGTGTATTTCATCAAGCCTAGGTAAGTTGATCTCAGAAAAAACTTAATTCTTGAATTTAAGGCTTTTGAAAGAGTGAGGCTGTTAGATGTGTCCTTCATAAGCTATTATTTTAAGGCGAGGATTTCCAAGTGTTTGCAGCTATCATATATGGAGTGAGGCTCTGAAACGTGGAGCATGGCCCCGTGGTGGGCAGAAAAAAAAAATTAATGCTATATGAATTTTTGATTGTTTGTGAGATACTATTAACTATATGTTTGTTGATATGTTCTAACTGTATCTCATACTGTGTCATCTCAGGCGGCTTGGTGATCCTACCTTTTTATCATGGAACAGAGGTCCTGGATCGCAGTAAAAATGCTTTCTGGATTTCATTTGATGGCATCCCTCCGGCACATCCCTTCTTATTTGTAACTTTAATGTCTATTAAATGTTTAAAGCATAACTTCGGCTTGAGAAGTATTCTGTTTGTTTGAAATTTTGATTTCTAGGCTATACATCAGTTTTCTTTATGTATAATTACAGCAATAGTATTGAATACAAGTTATTATTTGTTTCCCAAAACTTGTGGCTGCAGACGCACTTCAATATTATAGAATTTGCATTTTTCTTGTTAGTCTACACTCTTTTTTTTTTACTCAAGTAAAATGTTGGAAAAGTGCCCTTCTGGGTAGGGATAAATAGAGAACACGCAAGAACATCCCACTTTGGGTCATAGCTCCTGAACAAGAGCAAGTCATAAGAAAGCCCCCTCTCTTTGTTAGTCCCAATGTTAAAGAGTTCAAAATTTGTGTACATGCCTGATGCACTTTGAAGAACCTGAGGAGGAAAAGCCCCAGCATTATGGAGGAAGGGCATCAGCAGATAAGCTAAAAAGGTTTTCCCTTCAGATGTAGACATAAACTGCCTCGGATGAAAATTTTCAAAATATAGAAAATGGGACACGACCTTAGGATCTATTATTCACTTGTGTCGTCTCAAGCTTTGAATATTTTCCTGGGCAATTCTTTTTGTTCAAACTGTATTTTCCTTAAGAAAAAAATGCATTAATATGACGGTATAATGGAGAAATTTCTCTAACTCCGACGCTTATTATGAGAAGTGCCCAGCAGTAATCTTTTTAGGAGCTAATTTAGGAGGGTCGAAAATAACTATATCCCAGGATTCATTTCTAGTAAAAGCACCCTTCATAAATTCAGTGGCATCTTTTCACAAAAATGATTCAGGTTGTTAAGAATAATATTTTCTCTAGCAAGCAAAGATGTATCAACTCCTGTCAGAACACTAAATTAACCTTGAACATGCGAGGAGTTTGGACAACCTACTTATACTGAGATCCAGAATCTTCAAGTGTCATTTAAGAAGTGTCAATGAGAAGATAAGAGAGCTGTGTTAGTCCGAGGATCATAGATTAACAGACATAATCATGAATCAGGCCAAATGAAAAATGTTGACATAAAATAATACCCGTGGCATCTATTGCACCTCCATGCACCACATTTAGAGCAAAACCACCACTGTGGGAGCAAATATCAAGAACTTTCAGGCCATTTGAAATTGTAGATATGAACTGGCGGTTTTCACGTTGGTCAGCATAAAATTCGGTCTTCTTGCACACCAATGAAATTACGTAAGTGATCCCGTTTACCATAACCTGGCAGATGAACATATAGAATGGCATCAATTTTGCAGTAAATGGATTCGTTCAGAACCTCAAGCAGGTAATTCCAAAAATATGGCTAAAATAATAAGGCAAAGGCAAAATAGGTGGTGGCTGCTTCATAGATAGCAACACTTCAGAGAATGAGTTCAGCAAGGAATTGGCAAGCACTTGAGATGTGGCAATTGAATATAGATTATCCAAGCATGGGCTTAGACAGAGTTAGAACCAAAGGCATTTGTTATTCAGGCATAAAATTATCATTTACTTTCCCCAGTTGCATAAATCCAGAGTATGCTGCTACATGGCCTGCAGACCCAAACGTAGACGCTGACAAACGACAAATGAAAACCAAAATTTGGAGTAATTAATAGGCAATCAGAGGTGGGAATTATTACTTTCAATTTACGAAGCACCACTGTGAATTTTCAGGTACTAATCACAAATTACCAAAAACACAAAAAACATCATGTACGAGCAGAAATAAGCAAGACCATTGAGTATGCAGTTCGTACAGGCACCAGCCTTAAAAAGCCAATGGTAAGGTATCTCTAATGGTGCACTTCTTTTATACTCAGTGGAGAAATAGATGCCAGGAGCTAGAAGAATTCTGGAAGTGAAAAGGGACTGATAATTTCATAAATAAGGAAAAAAAAGAGGTTTTTCCGTGGGAAATGGGTGAAATGTATGATGAAGAAAAATTCCTCTCCATGAAAATTTATCTTAAACCTCATTCTTTACTGTTTAAAGAATCAAAACAAGTAAAAGATCTTGCATAAGAAAACTAATAAAAATATAAATGTGTAATTAGTAATTTTTTAGGCACATTCTACCTTTATTCTTTCAGGACAAGTAGATCGATGTTTTTCTTTCACATCTGACACATTCATTCCTTCTTCTTTTAAAATTTCAACAGATGTTCTTCAGATGATATGGTTAATTCCATCAGTTCTATTGATGCAAGCCTCTACTTCTTGTTTTTCATTCTCAACCCAAGCAGCAGAAGATGCTATCACAGCTTAATCTCCCAAGACATCAACAATTATTCCGGACAGTCTGCAGTGATGCACCTATGTGTAATTTACAGATTAGCATACTGGTGAGTACAGCAATAATCATAATCTGAAAATCAAGCATACTGGTGAGTGCAGAGCAGAAGAGACTGAAAATCAAGGCATGTCTCAAAGAATAATTACACAATCAAACCATGGTTCCAACTAATGTGAGCTAACTATATTCTTTTTTCCTTTTTCTTCAGCTTCTTACTTTTTTTCCCCTCCATATATTCTATGCTTAGTACAATATGAAGTCTATTGGGACAGGACAGTTATAATCTTGAACAACATCAGCACCATACATCAAGGGCAAGGACTTAACATTCTGCATTCAACACCAGCACCATATATTCAAGGAATTGATCCAGCATTCACTAATCTAAATTTTCTTCCTAGTCCGAGTATCTGCGACATTTCAACTAAATGAACTCTGGTTATCTTGCTCCCCAAAGGCCAGAACCAAAAACCTAATTATACATCCACCGGGAGAATAAGATCATGATTAGCTCAATGTCTGCCAAACTGCGCATACATATATGTTAATAAAAATCACTTGACGTGAACACATAAAGAATCCCTCCATCTCCTGTAGTGGACTATGGAGAGCTCAAGATCATTACCTGTCTCCTTCACCATTGACAAATATGCATTTGTATGGGATGACTCGGATGAGGGTAGAACCAGCCTCCTCCATAACTTTCTGCTGCATTAATTCTTGTTTTAAGCAGTTTCTTCATGTCCAATGCACAAGAAGGATATCTGCACATGATTTAAGAACTTAATAGATGAAGGAGATAAAATCAAACCAGAAAGCTGTCTTTATACAGATACCTCGTGGCTTCCTCTTCTAGCTGCATGAGCCTAACACAGAGCATGGAAACTGAATTATACAATCCCCACCCTATAGGTTTCTCTGTTCCATCAGCAACCAGCACAAAGTCTCCTGTCTTGGGTGGTGGTCTACCATTTATTCGATTGACTGCTTCACTATACACATTGGACTTCCATACTTGAAAAGTTTCGTCTTTCCCTTTTTTTAATACAACCTTTGCAATTCCTGCCGAAAACAGACCTATTACAAAGGGGTCTAGAAATCGTAACGGAACCAACCAATGATAAGTTGATAACTATGAGAAACCTTATAACAGCTTCTTCATGTTGTAAAGAATATAGACAACGCAATTTTGCTATGACCTCAATTGCAAGTGCAAAATGTTGATTTACCAAGAGAAATCTAAAATCAAGCAAATAAAGCAGTATAAAGTTCAATTATACAAATGATGACACCAATGTTTGCATGTCTTGATAGCTCATTAGTCCTTTTCGTTAGCTGAAAATGCAAATTCATAAACCTCTGCAGTTTATATACATAAAAAAAAAAAAACAAGTGATTGAACACAATTACTCTTTTAGTCAGTTCAAATAATGAAGAACTTCTTGTTAACCAGATAAATTCAAAAAAGCAAACTCATAGAAGTCCGATTGGCATGAAATAGTTCAGAGATTCCAGCTTTACACTAATTTTTCTCATAAACGAAAAAAAAAACAATGCATCCCAGTATCACAATAACAAAAATGAAAAGAAAGGACAGCACCCAGAAAAGAAAAGACACAAAGACAAACACAAACGTAAAATGAAGTGATGAAGAAGCTGCAAAAGAAGTGATGAAGACCCATGATGTTACTTTTGCTCAGAGGCCTTATTTCCTTGTTTCAGATATCATATCTTACAATTCTACGAATATTGCTTTTTCGCCTTTTGGAGACTATTGGAGACAAGTGCGTAAAATATGCATACTGGAGCTGCTAAGAGCAAAACGCGTTCAGTCATTCCAAGCAATCAGGGAAGAAGAGGTATCCAATCTCATCAGTTCCATTAATTATAATGCAGGATTGCCAATCAACTTGACTAAATTGTTGTATACTATATCATTCGACAGCACTTCAAGGGCATCCTTTGGGAAGAAATCCAAAGACCACGAAGCATTTAAATCTGTCATGGAGGAAATCATGGAGGTATCGAAGAGTTTCATTATTTCTGATATCTTTCTCTCCATTAAATTGCTTCATTTGATCAGTGGTACGAGGCAAAAACTTAAGATTCTGCATCAGAAAGCAGACCAGATACTTGAAAGCATAATTAATGAAGATAGAGCTAGAGAGGCACCCAGCAATGAGATTGAAGCTGATGACCTTGTTCATGTTCTTTTGAATCTTCTGGGTCATGGAAAACTTGAATTTCCCTTGACTACAGACAACATAAAATCCGTTAACCTGGTTAGTACCTATACTATATATGCTAATTTGTGTGATTTCATATGTTAATACGTGCATAGATTTCTACATTTAGTACCAGTCTTCCTCTCAGGGATGATCAAAAGCTTAGCTCGGTTAGTTATGCTTTCTTCATTAAGCACGATGTCATCCACCGAGATAAAATAATTGATGTTTCTCAAGCACAATTAGAGCTGCCTGGATATTTTCTTTTTGTTCTTTTTTCTCTTTTTTTTAGCTGCTCATATTCATGTATTTGGCATGAAAATAAAAAAGTTTTTTGGACCTGTTTAATGAATTTGCACTCCTGTCGCAGGACATGTTCCTTGGTGGGACAGAAACGTCATCTACAGTTTTAGATTGGGCAATCGCAGGACTGCTAAGGAATCCAAGAGTGATGAAGAAGGCACAAGCAGAAGTGAGGCAAGTCTTTTGTACAGCAGGGAATGTCGATGAAACAGACCTTGAGAAATTAAAGTACCTTGAACTGGTAGTCAAAGAAACTTTGAGACTGCTCCCTCCTCTTTCTTTACTACTTCCAAGAGAAAGCAGAGAGGATTGTGAGATTAATGGATTCAAAATACCTGCCAAAATCAAAGTCGTTATTAATGTATGGGCAATTGGCAGAGATCCTGCTTACTGGAATGAACCAGAAAAAATTCCATCCAGAGAGATTCCATGATAGTTTAATTGATTACAACGGGGCTAATTTTGAGTACATCCCATTTGGTGCTGGAAGAAGAATGTGTCCTGGCATATCATTTGGTATAGCTAATGTGGAGTATCCACTTGCACATTTGCTTTATCATTTTAACTGGAAACTTCCCAATGGACTAAAACCAGAAAATCTAGACATGACTGAAGTCTTTGGCGTTGCAGTAAGAAGATCTGCGCTTGATTCCCATTTCGTATGATCCTCGGTCTATTCAATGAGATCAAGGAGAGAGAGTTTCTATGCATGTTCAATGTATATTCCAGGTTGATGCCAATGTTTACTGTATAAATACATGGAGAAGACTCTACACCATGTATTTAGGGTGTTCAGCCACTTCCATGAATGAATTTGTAGCTTTTTAGGCCTACGTTGGTTTTAACTTGGTAAATTGTCTGAAGAAGAAAAGGTTGATGGATAAAAGAGGAATTCTCGTGGAAAATGAATGCATAGGCTAGTTGCATGTTCCTTGTGTTCCAAGAACTCTAGCAAAAAACACGGTGCACACCATCTTTATACTGCTAATATAAGGAATTGAGGGTAAAACTGGTTCCACGAAGATTTTTTATTTTTTGAAAATTTTCACAATATTGAGTTGAATGTTGACAACACATAATAAAATACGCAAACATCAGGAACGCGTTTTTTTTACGTTATAAAATATTTTAATTGAAAATTAAAAGGATGATGCTTATATTTAATTAAATCAATTGAAAAATATATAAATTAATAAATCATAAAAAAAGTAGATAAAGTTAATTGAAAACTAAGATGAGAAGTTAGTAAATGATAGATATGTTAGAAAATAATATAAATTATATCATAGAATCTCACATAACAGCTTAAGCTATTAGGTTGAATTGATTCTTTAATATGGTATCAGAGCCTTGATGACCAAGCGATCACGAGTTCAAATCTCATCATTCCTATTTATTTGATAAAAATTAAGCACATGGTACTATGAGCATGTGCAAGTTTCAAGTTCAAAAAGCTTTCACTTAATGGGGTGTGTTAGAGAATAATATAAATCATATCATAAGACTTCACCTAACAGCTTAAACTATTAAGTTAAATTGGTTCTTTGTACATATATTTTATTTTATGTATTTAGTTGCTCTTCAATTTTTTATTTAATTATGTAGTGGTAAAAATAGATTTTCACATGAGAAGCAATAATTTATACCTTCTTAGAAAAAAAATAATTTTTATTTTCTTGTTAATGTATTTTCTTAACAAAAAATAGCAATGTAATTTATTGGATAAAACTGAAAATAATTAAAAAAATATCTAAAATTTAAAAAAATTGAAATAAGGAGAAAATAAATGTATCTCTTTGATCAAAACCCCCTTCTTTTATTCATGCATTCCTTTTTTTTCTATTTTTTACAAGAACATATCTTTTTATCTGAAATATTATTTTATAAATAAAAACTTATCACAAGCTTAAAAGAAAGTTTTAATAAAAAATAAAAAATAATGAATTGATAATTTGGACATGAATATATTTAAAATATAAGAATAATAAATTTAATAAATAATATATAAATAATTTTCAATAACAAAATAGATATAACAAAATAAATAGATATTTTATTCATAGGTAAAAAATTTAGAAAATTATGCATGTTAGGTTAACATATAATTATTTAAAAAATAATTATTAATATTATCATAAAAAAACACTAATATTATTAGAAAACAATGACGTGTTGTATAATTATTATTCATAGAGAATGTTGTTGTAAAATGAAGAAGAAAAAAAACAAATAATGTAGGCCCCAACATAAAAAGGGTCAGGCGCGCCTGGTAGTTTTCTTAAATAGAGGATGACACATCGTTCACTCTGATTTAAAAATAAAAAATTGAATGCACGATGTGTCAGTCAACTAGGTGAATGATGCGTCATTCAACTGCAACTTTTTTCATTTGTTGAAGCGGCTTAAGTGATAACGAAAAAACTCTATTTATTTTTTCGTTTTAAAAATATTTTTTAAAAAATTTAATTTAATTTAATTTTTTTCTTTACTTTAAATTAATACTTTTTAATATTTTTAAATTATTTTGATGCATTAATATTAAAAATAATTTTTAAACAATAAAAAAATATATCTTTTTAATATATTTCTAAGTGAAAAATACTTTAAAAAATAACCGCAACCACACTCCCAAACAGTAAATCTCCAAACAGTAAATCGGGTCCAAGTTTTTGGATTTCAAGAACCTAGTTTTCTAACTATTTTCTTCACCCAGTAACATAAAAAAAAATCACGTGAACCTCTAAAATATCATATTCAATAACAAAACACTTTTTTTATCGGTATAAAAACTAAAAAAAAAACCCCAGTTCACCTTTTTTGCATCTTTAAATGTGAGAATCATTAATTTTCATTGATTCTTTCTCTTAAAAGTAAGATTTATAAACATTAAAGTTATTGATAGATAAAATTTAGCTGCCTAAGAGATTT
>Ga0307517_10008542_pt1 | contig 14679 bp, 4 predicted proteins | sample 23_EM_MG_FD_194515 | JGI IMG/M metagenome (GOLD analysis project Ga0307517, IMG submission 194515) | Populus trichocarpa ectomycorrhiza microbial communities from riparian zone in the Pacific Northwest, United States - 23_EM | ecosystem: Host-associated > Plants > Roots > Unclassified | place... | reverse complement strand
AGGCTATTTATAGCCAATTCCAGTTGATGAATGATATAAGTTTTTCTTTCGACTTATCTTCTCTGAAATCAACATTTGGTATCAGAGCTTGCAATTAAAATTGTGAGAAGCAGCAGCTATCTACACAAGAGTTAGAGAGAAACACGAGAGACAGAGAGGAAAATGTCAATGGAGGGGAATTTTGTGCAGCCTTCAATCCCAAAGTTTGATGGTCATTATGATCACTGGTCCATGCTGATGGAAAACTTTCTTCGTTCAAAAGAGTACTGGACGTTGATAGAGAATGGAATACCTGCAGTAGCAGAAGGAGTCATGACAGAAGCTCAAAAGAAAACCATTGATGATCTGCAACTAAAAGATCTGAAAACAAAGAACTACCTTTTTCAAGCCATTGATCGGTCTCTCTTGGAAACTATTCTCAAGAGAGACACGGCCAAGGATATCTGGGATTCTTTAAGGCAAAAGTATCAAGGCACGACAAGGGTTAAACGTGCTCAGTTGCAAGCACTGCGCAAAGAATGGGAGACACTACAGATGAAGACTGGTGAATCTGTAAACGAGTACTTTGCTCGTACTCTTACAATAGCCAACAAGAAAAGAATTCACGGGGAGAAGATGGATGATGTTGCTGTCATTGAGAAGATTCTGCGCTCTATGACTACAAAATTTGATTATGTAGTCTGTGCAATTGAGGAGTCCAATGATGTGGAAACAATGTCCATTGATGGACTGCAGAGCAGTCTCTTAGTTCATGAACAACGTATGAACTATCATACGATTAATGAAGAACAAGCCTTGAAGGTGACTTATGGTGACACTACAGGTGGAAGAGGAAGGGGCCGAGGAGTTTTTCGAGGAAGAGGAAGAGGGCACAACAACAGACAATTTTTTGATAAGTCAAATGTGGAGTGCTATTACTGCCATGAATTTGGACATTTCCAGTTTGATTGTCCAAAGAGGGAGCTCAGGGCAAATTTTGCAGATGCCAGTGAAGAAATGTTGCTGATGGCATATACAGATGACATAAAAATCAGTTCACATGAGGACTGGTTTTTGGACTCGGGATGCAGTAACCACATGTGTGGAACGAAGGAGCTTTTCTGTGTTCTTGATGAACATTTCAGAGAGACAGTGAAGCTTGGAAATGGCTCAAGCTTAACAGTCATGGGGAAAGGGAATGTAAGGGTTCGGTTCAATGACAAGACTCAAGTTATCACTGGTGTTTTCTTTGTGCCTGGTCTAAAGAGCAATTTGCTGAGTATTGGTCAGCTCCAAGAGAAGGGTCTTGCAATTCTAATTCAAAATGGGAAATGTAAGATTTATCACCCTACTCAAGGATTGATCATTGAGACCACAATGTCATCAAATAGAATGTTCATTCTACTTGCTCAATGTCAAACAAATGAGCAAACTTGCTGCAATACAATGACTGAAGAATCAGCTAGGGTGTGGCATCGCAGATATGGTCATCTGCATTACAATGGATTGAAAACCCTTCAGAAGAAAAATATGGTGCATGGATTGCCTCAAATCCAAGAGCCTGCAAAGTTGTGTGAAGAGTGTATGCTAGGGAAGCAGCCAAGGGATCCCTTTCCAAATCACAGCACTTGGAGAGCAATAAAAGTGCTTCAACTGGTGCATGCAGATATCTGCGGACCAATCAGCCCTATCTCAACCAGCAACAAAAGGTATTTCCTCAGTTTTATTGATGACTTCAGTAGGAAAATATGGGTCCATTTCTTAACTGAGAAATCAGAAGCATTCAATGTCTTTAGAAGTTTTAAGAATTCTGTTGAGAAGGAATCAAGGACCTATTTGGGTGGATTAAGGACCGATCGTGGTGGTGAGTTCAACTCCAATGAATTCAAAAATTTCTGTGTTGAACATGGAATACGAAGGCAATTAACAGCAGCATTCACACCACAACAAAATGGTGTGGCCGAAAGAAAGAATCGAACCATTATGAATATGGTTCGAAGCATGCTAACCGAGAAAAAACTTCCAAAAATTTTCTGGCCTGAAGGTGTTAATTGGTCAGTTCATGTACTGAATCGTAGTCCCACGTTTGCTGTGAAAAATATCACCCCAGAAGAAGCATGGAGTACAATCAAGCCTTCAGTCTCATATTTCAGGTTTTTTGGATGTATTGCATATGTCCATATTCCTGACAGTAAGAGAACAAAGCTTGACAATAAAAGCTTAAAGTGTGTTTTACTTGGTGTTAGTGAAGAATCAAAGGCCTACCGATTGTTTGATCCAATCTCCAAAAAGATTATCATTAGCCGAGATGTGAAGTTTGAAGAAGAAGGAACCTGGGATTGGAATCAAACTCATGCAAATACCACCTTGACTGATCTCGACTGGGGTGACAACAATCCAGATAACATGGGTGCAGCAACAAGGAGAAGCAGTGAAGATGATGAAACTGATAATGCAACCGATAGCATGGGCCCAACAGAAATTAGTGACAATGTAGATGGATCAGGTGCAGCTGTAACATTCAATGAAGCTGTCACAGCCATATCAGTTCCTGACAGGGAAACCACGTCTGCAGTCACAGGTGACAGACATTCAATAGAGGGCAGACTAAGAAGATCACCAGGCTGGATGCAGGACTATGAATGTGGGGATGGCTTGTCTGAAGAAGAAGATGATTATGCTTTTTTGGCTTTCTATGCAGGCAGTCCCATAAGTGATCCTTTGAGCTACAATGAAGCAATGAAAAGTGAAAAGTGGCAGAAAGCCATGGAAGCAGAAATTGAGGCAATTGAGAAGAACAACACTTGGCAGCTCACTATGCTACCAAAACAAGGAAAATTGGTGGGAGTGAAATGGATCTTTAAGACAAAACTTAAAGAAAATGGTGAGGTTGACAAGCACAAAGCTCGCCTCGTAGCAAAGGGATACACGCAACAACATGGCATAGATTATGAAGAAGTCTTTGCACCGGTAGCTCGTCTAGACACAATTCGGTTGATCATATCACTTGCAGCTCAGAAAGAGTGGGTTATCTATCAGCTGGATGTCAAGTCAGCCTTTCTACATGGTGAGTTAAATGAAGAAGTCTATATTGAGCAACCTCCTGGCTTTGTGACAAAGGGAAAAGAACAGATGGTATACAAGCTAAAGAAAGCATTGTATGGACTTAAGCAGGCACCTCGTGCATGGTACAGTCGAATTGAATCGTATTTCACAGCTCAAGGTTTCAAGAAATGTCCCTATGAACATACATTGTTCATCAAAACAGGAGGTGAAGGTAAACTTCTAGTTGTGTGCCTTTATGTTGATGATTTATTATACACTGGAAATGATGACAGTATGTTTGCTGAATTTAAACAATCCATGATGAGTGAGTTTGAAATGACTGATTTGGGAAGGATGCACTATTTTTTGGGAATTGAGGTTCAGCAAAATTCGACTGGTATCTTTATTGGGCAGAAGAAATACGCACAGCAGGTATTGGAGAAGTTTAAGATGAATGAATGCAACTCTGTTACTAATCCTATTGTCCCAGGAACAAAGCTGTGCAAGGATCATGGTGGAACTAAAATAGACAGTACACTATACAAACAAATCGTGGGTAGCTTGATGTATTTAACTCACACACGCCCCGATATTATGTTTGTAGTATGTCTACTCAGCAGATATATGGAATGTCCCACTGAACTACACTTAATGGCTGCTAAGAGGGTATTTAGATACTTAAAGGGAACCATCAATTTTGGGGTGCTCTACAGGAAAGGAGGATCTGAAAGTCTTAGTGCATACTCAGATAGTGACTACGCTGGTGATGTTGAAGATCGCAAAAGTACCTCAGGCTATGTATTTATGCTCAGTTCAGGAGCAATTTCATGGTCATCGAAAAAACAACCCATAGTGACACTTTCCACTACTGAAGCTGAGTTTATCTCAGCAACATCATGTGCGTGCCAGGCCATATGGCTGCGAAGAATTCTGCAACAATTGGGACAAAATCAAAAGGAATCTACAACAATCCACTGTGACAATAGCTCTGCCATTAAGCTCTGCAAAAATCCAGTACTACACGGACGCAGCAAACATATTGATGTTCGTTTTCATTTCATTCGAGAACTCACCAACATGGGGGTCGTGGAAGTAATACACTGCAACACTCAGAATCAGATTGCAGACATAATGACAAAACCATTGAAGAATGATGCTTTTGTGAAGCTGCGTGGTTTAATGGGAATCTGCTCTATGCCCAGTATAAACTGATGCAACTGGCATGCAGTTTAAAGGAGGATGTTGAAATAATGTTTTAAGTTGCAGTTCATTTCATTGTTATTTTTCAGCTTTGAATTATTCTTTCTGTTTGTTATGCATATTCCTGTTTAATAGGACCACTCAGCTTAGCTTGATCTGGTCTTATCTGTTTCCTTTTCTTTAGGAATTGTTGAGCTAGACTTCTGCAATTCTGTTATTCCTTGTAAGGCTATTTATAGCCAATTCCAGTTGATGAATGATATAAGTTTTTCTTTCGACTTATCTTCTCTGAAATCAACAGAATAATGGGGTGGCGCTTGTGCAACAACGATCTCCTGTTGTTAAGGTAGTGGAATTGTTGTTTTTTCTTTCTTTTTATTATTTTTGGATGCGAATGAGTTTGGAAGTGGGATTATATGTTTTCTGGTTGAGTGGAAGTGTGTCAATTCATATGTTAACTTGATACCCATATTTAATTTAATGTTATCCATTTTCTTTTCGGAAGCATTGACGGGGTCAAAATTCTATAAACAGGGGGGTTATTGGTGAATTTGCTAAGAAGAACCTTGGTGATTTTGCTCTTGCTACTGGAATGAAGCATGTAGTGGTGCTTTCTAGCTTAGAGTTTATGAGATTGCAAAAGATTGATGCGTCAAGGTATTCATATCTCTAATCATGTTTTCTTGTCTTGGTGCTTAGCTGATATTATAAGCTTTGAAGCTCTGTATTTGGTCTGCATCGTTAACATTAACCCTGTGCTCAAAGCATTTAAACATTAGTGGATACCTGCTCAAATAACCGTTAAATCTCTTTTTTCCTTGATCAGAGACCCTTAAGTCTTGTCATTTTCAAGTTTGCCCTGTTACCGAAACCTTCTCAAACTTGCCATTTTTAAAAACGGATAAAAACTGTTTTAGGATGAAAACATTAATGGGAACTTGCTGATGTAATTTTAAGCGGAGAAAATATTCAAAATTTCTTACACTTAAGCTGTAAGCCGGATAGGCTGTCTGCCATTGCTTAACCATTTAGCTACCTTCAGTGGCTTGCAGATATATGACGTATCTTGCACCAATACTGATGGAACAGATGATTCTTGGGAATGGCTTGGGTGGAAAAAATGGCTGGAATATAATCCTGCTCAGAGGACTAGGATTTGCACTTTAGCTGAAGGAAATTCCATGTAGGAAGATAACCTACCATTTGAAGATGAAGCAGAAGACGAGGATCAAGTTTGCCTTTTGATGCCCTTATTTCTTGTTTCAAGGTAGTAATAACTTTCAAGAAGCATTATGAACATGTCTCTATGTGCCAACGCCCTTCCCACACACTCTGTGGCATGCTCTAACTACAAAGTTTTGAGTACTTTCTGCTTTGAGTAATATTCAAGTTCTTAACTACAATGTTCAATATACATGGGTCAAAAAATAAATTTGACTTGTAAAAGCTTTTGGGTTCCTGAACCAGGCATAAGGCATAAAAGATAAATGCTTACTGTGTCACTGCTCTGAAGGGGACAACACACCTGAAGCTTTTAGTTTGGCCAAGGCGACAGGCTAACTTTTGGGGCTAAGTCCTGAAAATCCCCAAGGTGAATTCTTAGTATTCACACCTATCTATTAGTAACATTTTAAAATAGTTTGCTTCAGATGTGATGTATTTTATAGTTTTCTTCCAGGAAAAACATGTTGAAATGCTTTGAATTTTCACGATTGAACATTATTTTATCTTGACATTTTTTTCCGGTAATCGATCATATCAATTAGGCCATATTTTATCACAGCCCTGATTGGTTTAGGCGGCAAATTGTTTTGGAGGTCAAGCATTCATACTGATTGGTGTAATGTTTTCTTTCAGGGGAAGTTGGTAAATGGCCCATCCCATTTTCTTGGAGGACTTTTTGTGGACCACCCCCAGATTTGTCAGTGTTTCAGGCTTGAGATTAACCATGCAACATGAAGTGACATCTTCAATGATCCAGCTCTGGGTTTTAGGAAATCTTAGTTTGTTTTAGTTCTGTTGTGTAAAGTCCGTGAAAATCTGGTTAATATGTTCCAAAAGAGGGATAGATAAAAAAACTCTTAACAGGAAAAATGGAGGGAAATATATAGCGGGGGGGGTTGGAGTACTTTGAACTCTACATTCATCCCTTGTGTGCAAATGTCAACTTCGTTAAAAAAGGGTGGAATATCTTAGGGATTTCGTTCATGTAGGTTCTTATTCAGATGAAAATTTCGGATATCAAAATTCATTTGTTTCAAAGCAAAGTTTTGATAATTTTAACCAATGATCGGTCCGATATTTGATTTACAGAGTTGTGGCATTTACAGTCGAGTCTGATTTTAGTTGGTTCGCTTCGACTTTCAAAGTGATGGAATGTTCAAGCCCCACTGGCCCTCGTGAATTGCAGCAGAGTGGAATGCTTGTTAATGTACAGGTGTTTAACTGGGAACTACAAGAAGTAGAAAGTGAATTTCCTGGTTGCTGGTACCACCAGTTCTTTCCTAGTTTAACAGGAAGGCCAACGGTGTTGCAGCTTTTACACAATGAAGACAGCCTTCTTATCTTTTTTAGGGTTTGAGTCTGGTATCTCCGTGGTAAAAGCTGGATAGTGAAGCTCGTTGTACCTCTAATGTAGATTATTTGAACAGAAAACGAGCGGATTATCATCTTATTTTGATAAAAGAATCCTGATGAGGATGTATGTGAAATGGTTTGATCGAGTATATATAATCTACCTCCTTCATTTTATACATGCTTGCTTGCGGCCATGCATTTGGATTAAGTTTACGTTTGTTTACATGGCTGCCACAGTTTTTAAAATAAATCACAGACGCTAAATGTTTGGTAATGAAAAACCATAATTTACTATTTATGTAGCATCTATTTAAATTTTGTTAAAATTGCATGTTTGCGAAAGCAGCTTTCAGATGCTTTCTGTAAATCTGCGGACACAATGAAGAGTAAACTTTACTGTTCTGGCCGGACCAGGTCCAGTTTAAAGTTAAATGCATTGAACCGGGTTCGACTTAATTAAAAAAAATTCAATTTTTATTTTTATTTAATCATTGTTGGATGGATTTCGTACGTAATGAAATTGTAGATAGTTTAATGGAACAATAAAAAATATTTGATATAAGTATTATTTATTTCATGATGTAATAGCAATAGTTAAATCTATAATATTTAAATTTAACCATCAATATATATATATATATATATATATATATATATATATATATATATATATATATCAATTCGAAAAATATTTTTTTAATCAAAAACATTAAATTATTTTTTTATTCAACCGTAATTTCAATCACAGTTTTAACCAAAATATATATAAATACCAAACCAACCTCAATTAAAAATAATTTTTTTCAAATTATTATTATAAAAACTAATACAATACCAAATATTACATAAATATGAAGGAAAACGATGATATTATTTTATTTGAATATCCTTTATTGCAACATTTATATATTTTACTGTTTGAAAAGTGTGATTCTCGAGTTTTGAGTTTGGATTCAAACGTCCTTTCGCTTCGGTGGCTTATTTGACTGGAACTTCTGCAATATCAAGCCGTATAGATGAAGTAATTGCCATTGAGAAACTGAGGAAAGAAACCGATATCTCATTTCTCACGTGATCAATTTGCATGATTCGCATGTGTTTTTTTTTTCTTTGTTGCAAAACTTGACACGTCAGATTTGAATCCTCCATATCCCAAGGGAAGCAAAGGTAGGTGTCGGGGGGAAGACCGAACAAGGTCTGTAGGTTGATGAAATCTCAAGATGCTATCTATGTATCAGCTTAGGCAACAAGTGGGTTTGTTTCTCATTATTTTCTTGGTTTCTAATCTTATTAATTAAAGGCTGTGAAAGAAAGATCTTTTTTTTTTAATCCTCAAGTTGGATGGATGCATGTGAATGGTCTAGAACTTGAGATTTGAGAAGATCTGGTTAGATATTACTCAAATTGGCAAATAGAAAATATGTTCTGAAAGGGGAAAAAAGATGCGTTAGCCAGATTATCCAATATATATATATATATATATATATATATATATATATATATATATATATATATATATAACTAACCCCTTAATTATTTATATCGACCAGATTTAAGTACAATTAATCACTCTTAAACCAATTTTAAATAAATGAAGAAAGGAATGGCAGACGGGGTGTTTCCAGAAATTGTTCGCTCTGCAGAAAGGCATGGCATGGATATCTACTGTGTAACCTTGCATTTAAATCAAAACAAAAATAATGATATCCTTCCTTATATATCATCAGTTGATATTATTTTTATTTATACATGAGTGGTACGTTTTTATTTACATTAATGAAATTAAACTTATATTTTTCCAAAAACAAAGGTGAATAGATGCTTCAATTGGAATATTCTTGAATTATTGGAAGTTTGATGTATATGATAAACAGTACAAAATCAAATATTATATTCTCAATTAGCAAACTAAATTGATTTATTAAATATATATTTTTAGCAATTAACATAATAAAAAAATAAGGATGGGAAGATTTGTTATTGCAAATTGATTTCCATCTAAATATAATATATAATCTCCTCCTTCTTTCCAGGAGATCCGAAGTTCAAGCCTACTTTTTATATATAAAAAATATTATTGCATATGAAATGCAAGCTATTTGTTGTTGATGTTGTGTCGAGATGAATTTATTTATTAAAAAGTGTAAAATGTACCATTTTCAAAGTTAAAAGGAGATTGTAGGATTTTAGAGAATAATATAAATTATATTTTAGGGTTTTATCTAATAGTTTAAGTTATTGAATTAAATTAATTTTTTGATATGATATTAGAGTCTTGATGATCAAACGGTCATAAATTTAAATTTTATTATATTTATTTATTTGATAAAAATTAATCACAAGGTAGTATAGACATACAAGTTTCAAACTCAAATGATTTTCACTCGAGAAAATATATTAAAAAATAATATAAATAATATCTTGGAAGCATAAGCTATTTCTTTTTCTAAGGTGTAGGTGCCGACTTGCAAGAATACTTTTTTCATTCAACGAAAAATACCTAATTAAAAAAGTTATTAAAAATGTGCCTCCATCTTTTCTCTCTACTCTATTGATTTTTCAAATAAAAACAGGATTGAATGGAAAACATGTGAATTTAAATCTAAACAAGATACAAATTAGTAATGTCAAATAATTGAATTATTTTGACAAAGAACATGCACATTTAGGACAGCTAAACAACCATTTTTTATTTTTGTATTTCAAAAATGTTTTTTTAATTAATTCTTAATTATTTTTCATTTTAAATTATTATTTTTCATATTAATATTTTAATTTTAAAAATAATTTTTAAAAAATAAAAAAAATATTATTTCAAAATCGATTGTAACCATCAATGAGCATGAACATTTTACATCATGTTACATTTTGAAATTGCTTTCTTCGGCTGTAATCAATTGTAGCCAGCTTATCAATCTTACAGTTTACCTAACTTGGATGCATCAACTTGTTATTCTAAAAAAAAAGAAGGCGTTGTATATAATGGTAACTGGAGGCTTATATAGTTGTTAACTTTAGGGTCTGTGGGATTAGTTGAGGTACGCACAAACTGACCCGGACACCCACGTTAATTTAAAAAAAAAAAAAGGCATTCTGTTTTCCTAGCCTAGATTAATTGACATGTGATTGATTGCAAGTAATTTTGTACTAGAATTGTCATATTATTTTTTTTGTTTTAAAAATATTTTTATTTTTTAAAATTAATATTTTTTTAGTATTTTAAATTATTTTGATGTATTAATATCAAAAATAATTTATAAAAAATAAAAAAAATATTATTTTGATTAATTTCCAAATAAAAAGCACAAGAAAAACAACTATATTCTCAAACACTTCCGTATAAAATAAAATAAAATAAATATATTTTTTAAATAATTTAATACATCAATATAAAAAATAAAAAAATACAAGAAAATTTATCATAATGTTTTTTCAACTGAAAAAATCCTTTTATAAAAGCAATTATTAGTAGTTGAAGATTTTGTTTTAATTGGAGATTTGTAGAGCAGGTGTAGATTGGCACGTGCTAACAAATCCTGACCATTGGTCAATATATTAAGTGGAAATTAATGGTTTGATGGCACAAGGTTGGTTACTTTGACTTGGCAGATGCATGTTTATCATGATTCATTTAGATTGAATATATTTTTTTTGGTGTGAACCAGGTATCTCAGGCTTTGTTCAGACTAATTCTCGTCCTGGATGGTAAGGGCTCCCCAAGAGATCGGCTGCAGATGAAGAGAGGGGTCGAACCCCAGATTTCGTAAGCGACAAGAGCGTGCCTAACCGCTCTGCCAGGACCTCCTGAGTATTTAGATTGAATATTAAGCATTAATTATATATGATGATGATTTTGTTTTCATATGTTTTGCCCGAGGGAAAGAGTAAAATCTGTTCGTTCGTTTTTAACAGTGGCATATTCAGAAATCTTCTAAATAGTTGATAGAATATACAATAATGTAAATTATGAGGGTTTAAAATGCAATTTCATGAAAGGTAGTGTATATATAACCATGCACGTGAAGCACGGAGAATAGTTTCTCTAACATCTTGTCAGTCCATCAACGTCATATCTGTCTATCAGAAGTTCAGAACCTGTCCCCAGGCCAGGCTGGATGGTTCCACATGTCAGTTTTCTTGCTGCAAAGCCTGTAATCTGTAGAGATGGTCATTTACTGTTTAGCAGTTGGAAAGTAATTTTAAAAGAATTTAATTTTTTTTATTTTTTATTTTTAAATTAATATATTTTTAATAGTTTTATCTCGTTTTGTCATTCTAATATTAAAAATATTATTTTAATATATTTTAAAATTAAAAAAACTTTAAAAACAAGAGCCACAATTCCAAATAACGTTATAGAGTTAGAAATAAAATTGATGGGATACAAAGCAGTTAGAAAGGGAGGAAAATTTGGACGAGTGGAAAGCTACAGTAATTAATCAACTTGTCTTTTCGGCTATGTTTGGGAACGCGGCTGCAGCGGTGTTCTTAAAAATTTTGAATTTTTTTTTTTTACTAAAATTTAATATGGTTTATATGTTTTGGATCGTTTTGATGTGCTGATATCAAAAATGATTTTTAAAAAATGAAAAAACATCATTGGCATGCATTTTGACACGAAAAGTTATTTGAAAAGCACCCGCAACCACACTGTTGATGTATATCTCTCCAGTTTTGATGAAACCCGAACTTTTATCACCATACACGCATGCACAGATATATGTGTGAGAATGTCATAATCTCCCGATCATGCTGAGAAGAAATGAGATGAAGTAGATTTTGATGCATTCCATCTCTTTTAACTGTGAGAATTGCCAATGCTCAGTAAATAGTTTCCATCACCACCCTTAACTGTTTTTTGCTTGGCCGTTTATAAGTGTAGCTGTGGATGAGGTTTAACTGCAGCTATAGATATTATTGTTTGCTTAAAAAAAAACACACGGGTTTATATTGGTAGGACCCACCAGAAATATAGTTATGCTGCAGGTCTCGTAGAAACACAATTTTGCTTCTTCTCGGGGAGAGGAATCACTAAACAGTGAGCCATGCTTAACTGTTGTACTGTTCACTAAAATGAATAGTTTTTTTTTCAAAAAACCAGTACAATAAATTGATTTCACTCGTATTGTTTATGTGAACATGAACAATAATTTTTTTTTTGTTTTTAAACAAACTAGTTTAGGGTGAATTAAATTTAATCGTACTGCAATCTCAATTTTATTTCTGATAATATTTTACCTAATTTTATTTGCACGCTCAAAAAATCATGGAAACTGTAGTTCTTGTCGGATGAATTTTATACGTAATAGAATTGTAGATAGTTTAATGAAACAATAAAAAATATTTTATATAAAGTATTATTTATTTCATGATATAATAGTAGTAATTAAATCTACAATATTTAAATTTAAAACCATTAATATTAATATATATATTTTTTACTTGTTTTATAACCTTAATTTAAAAAGCATTCTTAACCAAACACATTAAACTATTTTTTGTTCAACCTTAATTTCAACCACAATTTTAATCAAATATATATAAATATCAAACCATTCTAATTAAAAATACTTTTTATAAAACAATTTTTTTTAAATCACAACCATAAAAACTATATCAATACCAAACTCATTACTTCATTTTCTTTTACTTGTTTTTCCTATAATAAATTCAGTGTGGGAAACGAGGACTGGAATTTAAACTCCATCCACTTGAAGCAGGTGGTAGACAGGGTTTATCATATCTGAACTGAAAAGGTACAGTTAACTGAACACAGATTGGATTCCTGTCTCCAATAAAGAAATTGCAAGATACAGTTTAGTAATTCACAACCTTAAGGCTTATGCTGTCTCCGATATGAAACGCAGATTGGAAAAATAAATAATAAAATTAAATTATATTTTGAGATTTCATTTAATTTATTAAATTTCTAGATTGAATTGATTTTTTATATGATTTTAAAGCTTTAATGACTGATTCAAATCTCACTATCTATGCAAATTTTAAAACTGTAGATAATAATATAGTACTAATTAATTACTAGTCAATGAAATGTGAAGATTAAAGTGTGAGTGTGAAAAAAGTAAAACCGAGAGAGCAGTAAATTTACAGATATAAATAGATATGGAGTGATGCCATTATTTACAACTCCAAGAGCTGAAAATGAATATCCTTCCTTCTTCTGAAGAAACATCAGAATTCTCATTAAAATCAATCCCTGGTTACTATGGTCTCCCTTTCTTTGGTGCAATCAGAGATCGTCTAGACTATTTCTATAACCAAGGCAGAGATGAGTTCTTTAGTACGCGTGTCCAGAAATACGAATCCACAATCTTCAAAACAAACATGCCTCCTGGCCCTTTCATTGCCAAAAATCCCAAAGTCATTGCTGTTCTTGATGCAGTCTCGTTTCCAGTCCTCTTTGACACTTCTAAGGTCGAAAAATATAACGTTCTTGATGGTACTTTCTTTCCCTCGGTATCCTTCACTGGGGGATACCGTGCCTGCGCCTATCTTGACCCTTCTGAGCCTCAACACACCTCTCTCAAATCCTTTTTTATGTCAACTCTAGCATCCAAGCACAATGACTTTATCCCTCTCTTTAGAGCTAGCTTGTCGAAGCTTTTCATTAACATTGAGGATGAAATAGTTTCTCAAAAGAAAGCAAATTTCAACAAGCCTAGTGAGGCCATGTCTTTCGACTTTGTGTTTCGGCTATTTGGAGATAAAGATTCGTCCGATACAAAGGTTGGATCGGAAGGACCTGCCATCGTTAATAAATGGTTGGCCTTGCAACTTGCACCGCTTGCGACCCTAGGATTACCTAAGTATTTTAAATATCTTGAAGATATTTTCTTGCGTACATTTCCGTTGCCTTTTATCTTTGTAAAGTCTGATTATAACAAGCTTTACGATGCGTTTTATGCGTCTTCGAGTTCGGTCTTAGACAAAGCTGAGAGTCTTGGGATCAAAAGGGATGAAGCTTGCCATAACCTAGTGTTTCTTGCTGGTTTTAATGCTTTTGGGGGCATGAAAGCTTGGTTTCCTACACTGATCAAGTGGGTCGGCACAGCAGGAGAGAAGTTACACGGCCAACTTGCCAATGAAATCAGGACTGTTGTTAAGGAGGAAGGCGGGGTAACTTTCCAAGCATTGGATAAGATGATTTTGACCAAGTCAGTTGTTTTTGAAGCTTTGAGGATTGAGCCTCCAGTTCCATTCCAATACGGTAAGGCCAGGGATAACATCGTGGTGCATAGTCATGATGCAGCCTTTGAGATCAAGAAAGGTGAAATGATCTTTGGATACCAACCATTTGCTACAAAGGATCCTAGGATTTTTGATGATCCTGAGGAGTTTGTAGGGCATAGGTTTGTCGGGGATGGAGAGAAGCTATTGAGGTATGTTTATTGGTCAAATGGGCGTGAGACTGAGGATCCAACAGCAGAGAACAAGCAGTGTCCAGGGAAAGATCTAGTGTTACTCCTATCCAGGGTTTTGCTGGTGGAGTTTTTCCTGCGTTATGACACATTTACTGTTAAAACAGCTAGTGCATTGGCTTTGGGGTCAACAGTGACTTTCACTTCTTTGATCAAGGCCAAGAGCACTTGAACAAGACCATACCAAAATCATCTCCTTCGTAGTTTCATGCTGTGTTTGTATCAGAATTTCAATAAATTTTAATTTTTTTTATTTTAAATCATTTTTTTTTATCTTTTTGTATTAGTGAGATGTGATGATTTAAAAATAAATTATATATATATATATATATATATATATATATATATATTATTTTAATATATATTCAAATAAAAAAACACTTGAAAAAAACATATTTATTCATCCTACTGATAATAATGTTTACCTATGCTAGCTTTT
>Ga0307517_10008541_pt1 | contig 14679 bp, 7 predicted proteins | sample 23_EM_MG_FD_194515 | JGI IMG/M metagenome (GOLD analysis project Ga0307517, IMG submission 194515) | Populus trichocarpa ectomycorrhiza microbial communities from riparian zone in the Pacific Northwest, United States - 23_EM | ecosystem: Host-associated > Plants > Roots > Unclassified | place... | reverse complement strand
AATTCAACTAAAAAAATTCATATGAAAAAAATAAAGTTGCAATTGCTAAAAATTTAAAAATCCTATAAATAAATCAACTAAAAATTGATCTCATATGAAAAAAAAATCTCACAACAACATTTTTACAATTATTAAGAACAAAAACAATTAAAAATAAAATAAAAAACAAATATAGTGAAAAAATCATGAAAAAAGAAGAAAAAAGAAAAATCTTACCTTAATGTAGTTGCAAGTGAAGCTAAGGAGAAAGAAAAAATTTCGTTAAGAATATTAATTAAAAAAAAAACTAAGAGGATAAAATAAGAAAGAAGAAGAAGAAGACATACCCAAGCATGGAGGAAAAGAGAAGGAGATGAGGAGAGAAAAGAAGAGAAAGAAATATATATTGATGTTTTTTACATATAGTGAAGAAGAAGAACAAGAACAAGAAGAAAAAGAAAAAGAATAATAAGGAGAAGAAATGAGTCTGTCTCTTGTGAAATAAGGGGATTCAGGCTTTTTATTGGGGCGCGTTACTGACGGATGATTGAATATTAATATTTTTTAATTATTCCGTCGGTAATTCCATCGGTAATATTTAATTTAAATTTTTAATTTTGTAAATTTTTTTCAGAAACCGCCAACAATTACCGACGGTTTTTCAATCCGTCGGTGATTCCGTCTGTAATATTTAAATGAAAATTTTAAATTAATTGAATTTTTTCAGAAAACCGCCAAATAACACTCTTTGGAAAATACCGACGGAAAATTCCGTCGGTGGTTCCCTTTGTAATTGACATGATGAACAGTGTTCACAGTTTACCGACGAAATCACCGAGGGATTTTACCGACGGAATATTCCGTCGGTAATTTCGTTGGTAAAAATGACACGTCATCTTTTTTTTTTTGCTTTGTTTTAAATTTTTTTCCCACGGTAATTCCGTCGGTAAAATCCCTCGGAAATTTACCGATGAAAATATTCCGTCGGTATTTCCGTTTGTATTTATCAATTTTCTGGTAGTGAATGTCTTAGATTCTCGAATCATAGAGAGATTGTGAGTTTGATTTTCTAAGTTTATAGAAGTTTATTGATAATACGACCTCTTAAGAAGGTATTATTAGAAACTTGAGAGACTGATTGCATAAAAACTATTTGCACCTTGTGACAGATAATTTAGTTTTAAGTACAAAAAAAATGAATCATTGACAGAAAATATTTTTTTAATTCCTTTTATCTGTTTTCTTAAGTTTATAAACAAGTACATAATTTTTATTAGTCTAATTATTTAGTGCAATAGCTTGTCAACTATATATATAGTTTGATTGGTTAATTTATGTTTTTCATAATTCTGTAATAGCTTGTCAACTATATATACTTTGATTATTTCGTTGTTATATGAATATTCAAGCTGCTTATACCATGTTCTTATTTTTTTTCATGCAATTTATCCTTGATCACATCAAATTTAACTACTCATTAAGTAATTTATCCTAGACATAAATCGTGACCGAAGTATCATATAAAATTATTAGATTTCTGGGTACATATGTAAAGAGTTAGATCTCATGCGTTCCTTAATTCCGCTCACCTATTTCAAAATTTGAACCTAGCTACAATGGCGGCTTGGAGGCTTTCTTCTAGAATGGGCCAATGCAGATACTCTTTAATTTTCATAGATTTTTGATCAGTTAGACATTTTGACGTGGTGATTAAGGAGTTTAACCGAAAATGTTTCAGAAGCCAGCTAAGCGAAGCTCCAATCCTCCGCCGGTAAGTTCCTTTGGCAGTAATGCACGGCCTATCCCCTTGTTTGAAACTTAGAAAGTACCCCATTGTTGAATTTGACATGGCCAAGAAGGAAGTTCCAAGTTTCAACGATTGGACACTTGTAATTAGGCACGATTGCTTCCTCGTTAAATGGATTATTAATAAACCGAAAGCTCCACTATGCTAATTAAGCACCGATGCCTGAACTTTTATGTTAAAGTAATCACCATATGATAGAATCCCCAATATATAATGTCGATATAAGCTGTATTAAGGGATATTACTTGGTTGGTTTTAGGTGAGGCATACATATCTCAAAGTCATTATATTAATCTTTTTAATTAGGGCTCTATATATGATCATAAGCACATAATTCCATTCGATATGGGCTATTATGCTGTATCTAACCTGAAGTTTGTCATCATTATTGTTATTGAAAGATAAAGGTTAAGTTATAATATTATTAGCTTTTTAATCGAGACATCCGCTTAATTTCAATCTGTCCTTGTTACAATTAAGATTTAAATGTTTTATTTTATATTTATTAATATTCATTGGAAGCTTTAGTCATTAGCAGGTCTGGCCAAGTCGATCTTTAGGAATTTGGTTACTTGATTTCGTGGCTAAGTAAATGTCTTATGTGTGATACGTGTTCTAATGTAAAGCCTATTTATAGGCCTTTTTCTTTATAAATAATAGACATAACTTTACCATTCAATATAGGTTTCTTTTGTTTTTTGTTTTTTTCCTTAATAGTGTATTAGTGGAATCAAAGCGTATTACGGTATCAGGTAAAGCAAGGGTAAAAGGGTTTCCAAACAGTGACAGTCCCCAAACAGTCCAAACAATGAGTTTCTAAAATAGTTAAAAAATAACAGCAAATATTTTTTCTCCTTATATTTATTATTATTATTATATTATTTTTGGTAGGAAAAGATGGCTTCATATTCCAATTTTGAGTAGGCAGCAATTTCACGTTTTGATGGTCACTGTAAGTCTGTAACCATTGACTATGCTAATGGGAAATTTTCTACAGCCAAAAGAATATTGGTTGATTGTTGAATTTGAAATTGGACAACCAATAACAAATACAGTTTTGTTAGATGCTCAAAACTAAAATATTTGAAGGCAAAAAATTACCTTTTTCATGTAATTGATTGTCCCTTCCTGGAAATAATTCTTGGCAAAGACTTCCAATGACATTTGAGATTTCATGAAGAAAAAATATCGAGGCTCTACTAGAGTGAAGTATGCAAAACTTCAAACCTTGAGAATAGATTTTGAGACCTTATAAATGAAGGATGATGAATCTATCACTAGCCACTATGTTAGGACTATGGAAATAAGAAACAAAATGTTATATCATGGTGAGAAGATGAAAGATGTCACCAAGGATTTATCACTTTCTTAAATAAAAAAAAGATCATTCATTCAAAGTTATCAAGATATTCAAGGAAAACACCTACTATCTTCAAGACATGTTCATCTTAAGAACCTCCTTTATATTTATCACTAAGATTACCTCAGGATGCATAATCATCAATAAGAATGTAGGTTTATTTTTAAAATAAAAATAATATATTTTTGATATACATTTCTTATCTACAAATTCCCAATGTAGTTTAAGACTTATGTATTCTCCAAATGTTGCAAAAAAAAACCTCTCACCAATTTGCTAGGGGTTGATATCAGATCTTCCATTCTCTCGTGTAGTCTCGGACTGTCATATTCCCTATGTGATGCCTAAGGACCTCTCACAAATTCTCCAGGGGGTTAACCTTGGATCCTCCATTCTCTAATGCAACTCGTAATGACACATTCTTCAGGTTATGCTTAAGAGACTCTCACCAACTCACCAGGGTTGATCTCGAATCCTTTATTCTCCAATAAAGTCTTAGACTTGCCCATTTTTCAGGTGATGTCTAAGGATCTCTTACCAATTAGCTAGGGGTTGATCTCGGATCCCCCATTCTGTAGTGCAATATTAGATTGACACATTCTTCAGGTGGTGCCAAAGAGCCTCTCAGCATTTCACTAGGGATTGATTTTGGATCTCTTGCCCCTTTAATGCACTCTAAGACTAGCACAACTCTTCAGTGAGGGGCTCCTACGCTCCATGATAATGTTAGTAAAGTCACATATCTCTCATACTCTAATTTGACCACTCTCTAGCGGGGGGCTCTCAAACCCACATGCCATCACCATAGGCCTTCCACTTTTAGGTGAGATCTTTTTCTAATGGTGAGCTCTTAAGCCCCACACCATTGACTAGGAAGCTATAAGCCTCTCTCTCTAATATGATGTCGGATTAGTACATGGCTTACAAGCCTTGTACTATTGCAAGGAATCACGCTCCTCGAGTTCCTCTCAACCACTTAAAATTTTTATCTAAGTATAGTCTCACCCCTATGAGTTCCCTTCAGTCTCTTAGAAATGTTTGTAAGTACAGGCTTCCCCGCTAGGTTCCCTTGAGCTCCTAGAAAATTTTTCTAAGTTTGAAGTCCTTTATATTTTACCACACCCTCAAAGATATTTTTCTAAGTACAGGTTCCTCAATGATTTCCCTCTACATACTTAGAAATTTCTTCAAGCATGGTGTACACCCCTACACACGGGTTTTCCATTAAATAACCTCAGTGTTTCCAACCCTCTTTTCATATGAAGAAAAATCAATGAACTTCTCATGATGAATATTTTTACAAGTCTTTGCGTATCAATATCACAATGATTTTTTTAGGATATTGATAAACTCAAATTTAACTCACCCAAAACAACCTCAAAAAGGCCCAAAAAGAGCCCTATAGACTCAGGCTACCACGCTCGAGCCTAACATGCTGCCAAGAGGGATGAGCCTAGGTTGTTGTCTCGGTCCATGGTAGGCATGTTACCTATCATCCCTGGTGTTGGGCATGCACCTCAGCACCATACAAGCTCGAACATGGTAGCTTTAACCCAAATGCTAGGTGTGACATGCCCAACCTTGCTGGGTGGACACGACAAACACCTCATGGGCTCGAGCTATCATGCCTGAGCCCAACATGTTTAGGTAGAGGCAACATGTTTGGGCCTATTTTCCCCCCTAACGGGCTCAGGCAACTCGCTTGAGCCCAACACTCCCTTGGAAATTTTTTCTAGGTCCCCACGCGGATGCTTCCATATTTTATATTTGATCCAATACATATTATTTTGAGTAGAATACAACTCAAAATATCACAAGGGTGAAATGACTCTTCAGTCACTCCTCTACACGAAAGGATAAGACTCACGAGCTATAAATATCCCATGAATCCTTCAAGTTTCAGGTTCACATTCTCCTCATTCTTTATATTTTTAATACATGTATTTTGAGAGTCTATCAAACTAAAATATCATTTCACTTTCTTTCTCTACAAAGATACTTAATTAAGCATCTGATAGTCCCTATATCTATCAAATGAGACTTTTTGAAGGTATCAACTACAAACCACCTTGACATACCAAGCACCGGGCGCTAGCTAGCAGCCTCATTGGCTAGGAAAAATTAATATGATTGCTAGAACTAATTGATTATCCAACATATAAGTTTTGTTCGTAAGCTAATTAGATAGAATTTATAAATCTTTAATTTGGTAAAACAAGTTTATAAATATACATATTATACGCCCGGGGGGGTTGAAAGGAAATATAAAGGAAAGAATATTAATTTCAATATTAGTGTTATAAAATAAAGTCATGAGGAATAGTTGTTTAGTGGTATTTGAGTTTTGTTTTTGATAAATTTAATTATTAGAAAATAATATAAATAATATCTCAGAGTCTTATCTAATAACTTAAATTTTGGATTAATTTAGTTCTTTGAAATGATATCATAACTTTATTGACCAATTAATCACGAGTTCGAATATCATCATTCTTATTATATTTAGTAAAATTAAGCACAATAAATCTATGCAAATTTTAAGTTCAAAAACCTTATTAATTAAATTATTATGAATTTGAGTCTCATTACTCTTGTCCTTTGTTCCATGTCCACCATTAAGGTCATGTTTCGGAACGCGGTGCAAATCGCGTTCCCTCAAAATTCAATTTTTTTTTGGCTTGAAATGATTTTTTTAATGTTTTCAGATCGTTTTGATGTGCTGATATCAAAATTGATTTTTAAAAAATTAAAAAAATATTAATTTGATGTATTTTTAAACGAAAAACACTTTGAACTGCCACCGCTACCACAATCCCAAACAGAGTTTAGCTTTATATCCAATGCCAAAATTGGAGCAAGAAATACAATGTATATACGTGATCCTCGTGGGATGCCATAACTTCTCAAAATTATAGCCTACCCTGCAAAAGTAAGGCAGAAAACTCCAACTATTAGGTGATGACATATAATGTTTAATTCCTAAAAGCAATTAGGGCTGTTGTCCCCCAAAAACAGAAGATTAATATTTCAGCAATCCCATTCTTAGCAGTACGTGGTAGACTGGGTCTGTAATGGAACCCAACAATTACTCTTTGAAGTTATAGTCTAATGAGCACTAAGAAACCTCCAGCATGTGAAAATGTGATGATGATAGTGTACATAAACTGATAAACTTCATGATAAGTTTTTTTGGGCCAAAAGAGAAGCAAAAAATCCGACACAATAATCGTACTTTTTAGAGGTTCGGCAAAGTTGTTATGGTCATTACAACAACCAAATGTTCCATTATTTAGTACTTTCAGAACATAACTCGCTATAGGGATCATCGTTCTTTCTCTCCCTCACAAGTCAATCATGCCATGGACTGCATCTTCGCTTGTTGACTCCGCAACTAAGGAACAATGAAAGGGACCTGAAAGATGTAATGATCATAGGAAGCTAATTGGCCCTACTTTCGTATGTCCTGTAAGAAAAAGAAAAAAGAAAAAAGAAAAAAGAGAGGGATGGAGAGATTTTGTGTGTTATAATTTTCAAGGCTACTACATGTTATAATAATTCTCTCGGGATATAATTAGCAGATTGTTTTCTAGCTATAATTCCTGCAAGACATAATTACAGTACTAATAGCTAGCACATGCTTGCATGGAAAAGTGGAGTAAGGGATCCAAGGTGTGTTTCCAAGTTATTTTGCTGAATACAATCAAACATGCTTGATAATGTTGGCATACCTAAAGCATATATCCATGTTCTAACCACCATTTGCTTCCTTAAAAAGGTCTAGATTTCGCTTTGTGGTGGGCGGTGGTGGTCAACCATGTGAAAACCTGGTTTTAAAGTTTGAATAAAAGCACGACAATAGTTTTGCTGGCAAGGCTACCAGACGGATCTCCAGGTCGGTGTTTTATTTTGCTCAACAATTTACATATGATTAGTGGCGTATTTATGCTAATATTCCTCATCTTTACCATCACATTACCGCCCTTATAGAAGTTATATTAACAGTTGCAGCAGTTAACTCATTAAAAATCACTCGATCAAAAGTGAAAATTAGGTAAAGGTTAAAAGATATGGCTTGCTTTTATACCCGTTTGGCTACGCGTGCACCTATGGTGCTTTTTCATCTGAAATGCAGGTTGCACCGCAGGTGTACCGTGTAGCTAAACGGAGCCTAATACAGCGCAACTTAACTCTGCTAAGCCTTAATCCTAAGCCAGTGGCAACTGGCTTCATGTATCCACCTCGTCCATTTAATTTTCTTTTGGGGTGAACAACTTTTTTGCATCTAAGAACCAATGATCGAAACTTCAATGCTTCATGCTTGGACAAAATGGTATGTGAATCAAATAGTTGGTGTTGTCCACTCCGTTGTTTGAACACGAACTTATCAGAAAGGGGAAGATTATAACTGATATATTGGACAATTAAATTTCAATATATATAAAGTGGTCATGACAGAAAATGGAACATCCGAGGTGTGTTTTACACATGTTGTTACAAGTGCAAGTTGGCTTACTTTTCAACTTCGAACGTGCAAGGACAAGGCGGTAGAAAAAAGATAAGACTGCGTCTATGTGTGTGGTTGTGGACATGACATTTATCAGCTTCAAAGCTATGATACCAAATGGGTTATGATTTTCTCAGATAAGAAGATAAGAACCAAGTTGTGGCCTCATGTAACTTTCTGTTCGAAAATAAAAAATAGTACTAGTTTATGTTTTTGTGTGGGGGTTCAATGAGACTCGTGATTTGGATTTTTTGTGCCTTTCTTTTTTGTTTTTTATTTTCCTTTTTCTTTTGTGGTAGGAGAAGCTTTTCCATAAGGCCCAAGGAAACCGATTCTGGGGATCACAAACGGCTTCAATGTGATTCATAATGGGCTGAATTATTTCTGGTAAGTTGAGGATTTGGGCCTATAAATCAATGTTCCTCATCAAACCATAGTCCACAGCTACTACTGTGGTTTGCTGCTAGTTCTATCAACAGAAATTATATGTACGTGCAGATGGGCCAGGCTATCATACAGTTCTCTAACAAATGGGCAATTCAGAGAGCTCATTCATAATCCTATTCCACAGATCCTTTATGTGAAGCATCTGCATCGTAGCACCTGTAATCTATTATCAAGTATTGACAGCTTACAGAGACACCATGGGCCCACATGGCAACTGATTTTTAGATATATCATTTACATGACAGAGAATGTGAGCCACCAATTTCTGATTCATCCAAGTAAGCGGAAGAAGTAGAGGTAGAGTGGTAGAGATGCTTGATATCAGATTCTGCATGCCACATGGCAATCAAGTAGCCAATTAGACATTATTTCTCCTATCCTTCAAGATAAGCCCCTGCATACATTAACAGATTTGCAAACCACCTCCATATACCATTCAAACACAGCACAAACGCTTCGGAAGAAAATCTTTTGGCCACAAAAATGGCTTCTGTTTGTGCTTCTTCTGCCATTGCAGCTGTTTCCATCTCTTCTTCCAGGCAAGTCCTCTCTCAAGTCTCAAATCCCATAAAGACCAACTACATTAATGATGCTATTAACAACTATTAATTAGCTTTGTGACATATGCTAAAGCTTTTTTAACGTATGTTAGAAATGATTCAATCCTAGTAAGTTGATCGTGCTACTTCATTCTAGATTGATTCTTAATTACACTTGAATTTTGAACCATAGTTATACAAGGAAAGATGCCGAAAAATAACGCAAATTTTTTTTTTAAAGAAAAAAAAAAGTGTAGTGAAGTGAATCACGTAAGAAAATATATTGCAGTTCCCAGAAGACTGGGTTCCTCGTTGGGTCAACAAAGGCTTCTTTTCTTAGTGGGAAGAAATTGAGACTGAAAAAGTACACAGCACCAACTGCAGCTCGATCAGTTACGGTTTGTGTTGCAGCTGACCCTGATAGACCCCTCTGGTTCCCAGGTAGCACCCCTCCTCCATGGCTTGATGGAAGGTCAGTTAAAGACTTGTGCTTTAGCCCCAAACCGCCCCCAAACCGCCTCTCCTTCTTTCTTTTCATTCATGAAAACAATCAAGGGCTGTGCTTTGCATCCTAAATTTTTGTTTAACTGTTTTCAACTGCAGCCTCCCTGGAGACTTTGGTTTCGATCCTCTAGGTCTTGGTAAGTGAGCTAATTAACCATGAGGTCCTGGCCATTTACTCAATATAACCAATCATGAAATACTTATGCATGTTGTAATTTGTCTGAAACAGGATCTGATCCTGAAACTCTGAGATGGAATGTGCAAGCAGAACTTGTTCACTGCAGATGGGCAATGCTAGGTGCTGCTGGTATTTTCATCCCAGAATTCCTAACAAAGATTGGCATCCTAAACACCCCCTCATGGTACACTGCTGGAGAACTTGAATACTTCACTGACACCACCACACTCTTCATTGTTGAGTTGTTCTTTATTGGCTGGGCTGAAGGGAGGAGATGGGCAGATATTCTCAAGCCAGGGTGTGTTAACACTGATCCTATCTTCCCAAACAACAAGCTCACTGGTACTGATGTTGGTTACCCAGGTGGGCTATGGTTTGACCCACTTGGATGGGGAAGTGGTTCTCCTGAGAAGATCAAGGAATTGAGGACAAAGGAGATCAAGAATGGAAGATTGGCTATGTTGGCTGTCATGGGTGCTTGGTTCCAACACATTTACACTGGCACTGGTCCTATCGACAACCTCTTTGCTCACCTTGCAGATCCTGGTCATGCCACCGTTTTTTCTGTAAGTGCACCCCTAATACTTTAAACAATAGTAGTACATGTAAATAATACAGCAAGAACAAGTTGTTTTAAATTGAGCTAACTATTATAAATGGTATGTTTCAGGCTTTCACCCCCAAGTGAGGAACACTGGTGAACATGCTTGCCTAATCAAGGAAGGAGCTTGAAATATTTGTATTTGTCGATGCAACCTTTGTATCATCACTAGAACTTGTAATGTCTCTGATCGTTATGATTTCTCATAGAGTGCTGTTGCTATGTACAAAAACCACCCATTGAACTTAGATGTCACCGATATATTTGAGCTAGTAACGAAAGTTGCCCAGAAACGCAACCATCATGTACCACATGAAACTTCAGAGCTCGTCATCGGCAAGGCTCTCACTCACTGCTCATCCATCAAATTTTTTATTATTATTAATATGGATGTTCAGACCAGCTTGCGTGAACCTCGACTAATCCCATGGGTCCTGAAGTTAACGACCATGTAAGGCTCTAGTGGCTCTGAGATTTGTGAAACTCAAACTGATGACATTTAGAGAGCAAACCTAAAATCTGACCAGTTGAGCTACACCTCTCATGTTTTCATCCATTAATTTTTAAAATAGTGAGTGGAGGCATGACATTTAAGTCTCTAGTAATCCATTTAATACGACGAAAGTAGAACAACAATCCTAGTAAGATAATGTGCAAATTGATGAGGTATCGACAAATCCAAGCAGGCTTAGAAGCAAAGTTTATCTATCTAGAATAATTAGTTAATTTTTTTGTTTTGATAATTTGATTTATTTTTTTTAACCAAGATGGCTAGTGGTTGGTGTCTGATACCTTCAAAAATCTTATTTAATGAATTTGGGTACTCTCTAATGCTTAAGTAAATATCTTTTCGAGAGAAAAAACTATCATATTTTAGAGAAAAACTCTTAAAATAAATATACCATGGAGAATGAAGATTCAAAACCTACATTTGAGAGAGATTCTCGTTCCTTTTATAGCCCATGAGGCATATCTTTTTTTCAAAAAGAAAAGGTTATGGTGTAAGCAAAATATCTCTAACTGATCTGAATAAAATATCTCTGACTTGTTGCATAGTAAAATATTTCTAACTTATCAAAGTAAAATATATATGACTCATGGTCTAATCATGAAGTCTAAAATTCTTTAGAGTTAAAAAAAAAAAAAAAAGACTTGTGTTTGGCCGAGCTTAAAGATGATGAATATGATAGCTCATCAAATCCATATAATTTTTGGCACAATCTAGATATAATAAGTCTAATAGCTCTCACCGTTTGACTACTCTATCATTTTTTTTATTAACATAGATATTCGGGCTAACTTGCGCGCATCTCGACTAATCACACAGGTCCTGAAGTTAACGACCATGTAAGTCTTCAGTGGCCCTGAAGTTTGTAGGACTCGAACTGGTGATCTCTAAAAAGTAAACCTAAAATCTGATCAGTTGAATTACACCCCTCAAGGTTGACTCCTCTATCTTTAGTTATTCTTTTAAAACAGAGGATATAAAAACAAAAAAAATTGCCGACACATCCCAGATGAAATTAAATGCTGCGAAAATTAATTACTGAAAACAAAACAGATGCCAAGAAACAGAACACAACATTTAATCGGGGAAATAAATTAAGTTATTTATTCGAGATAGATTTAAATCATTTATTTCTAAAACTATTTTGAGAAAGGCGATGTCTACATTCAAATCTAAGTTTAATCTCCTCTGCTTTGAGTTAACCGCGTAGTGGAAGACATCTTCATTATATGAAAACCAACTTTTCTTCTTCTTCTTCTTCTTCTTCTTCTTCAAGTTTAATCTCTTACATTTTACATTCTGTTTAGCAAGAGGCTAATAATAGGTCTCCAACAATGTGAGAGGCAAAGCAGTACTTTCATCCAACCCATCCTATAAAATTCCAATATACGAGGTCTGGGGTTATTGGCAGTGATCTCTTTATTTCTACTATCATAGTTCTAATTTTCAGCATTTGCTTAAGATTAAACTTGTTTACACCCCATGCATCAAGTGATCAAGTAAATCTTTTATTTGAGTCATTTTTACTGGGTTCGTCAAATAAATCTACTAATCGCAGCGGGTATAGAACTCCCCTCTCTTCTTCCTCCTAGCATCAAGTATATCGGTTTATCAGCAAAAAATAAACACTTTCTATGAAATTCCCGGTTCTTGTCTTCGGAACCATTCTTCAAATGTTGGAGTACTTTGCTATAGAAGATTTCATGCAGAAGTATCAAACAAATCCACTCATCATTCTGTTTGGGACCGTGTTCCGCGTTGCGCCCAAAACGCTATTTACCAAAAAACAATTTATTTTAATTTATTTTTTATATATATTTTTAAATCATTTTAATGAGTTAATTTCAAAAATAAATTTTAAAATAAAATAATATATATATTTTTTATATATCTTTAAAAAAAAATTTAAAATAATTTGACCAACACTAATTTGACCGGTGCTTAAAGTGTAATAATAAGAAGCTTTCATTCCCAATTATATCGTAGTGATTGATTAATTTGTGACTATCACCGGAAGCGGAGAATCATTAACCGTTTGGCTCTTTTGGAACGCTTCCACTTTACTTTTTTTTTTTTTTTTTTCAGGTCATTATTAATGGTTTTTCTTTATTATTTTGGCTTGCTGGAAAGTGATTCTTACGTGCAAGTTCACTTCAGCATCCATTTGGATGCCATCTAACAAGCGTACAACACTAAGGTAATTTATGCATATCAGCGAAGTTTTAAAACTGTTCTTTAAGAAGCTCTTTCTTTAACTGGGAGAGGGTAGTTTTATTTTTTAATCATTATTATCATTTTCATGCCTTGACAAAATTTTGCATGCGTAGACAAAATCTGTCCATGATTGAGTCGTCCACATAATTAATAAAAAAAAATTGCAAGTTGCAAACTCTATTAGAATTTAAATAATTTTTCTGATGTAATGTGAATAACAAACCTATCTCTCAATCAAAGTAAGGTTTCAAGGGCAGGGTAGCTCTTTCACCGATTAGATGTGCCTTGCATGCAGGCCTAAATCAAGTGCTAGTTCATGCCAAGTTACAATGAATCAAGTGCTCTTCGACGTTCAGTAAGATGCACCTCAAGAATGATGAAAATACCAGGGTTCAGAAATCTGAAATGGAATCGGCAAGTATCTAAAAGATGAATGCTTGGCAAGATATTTGCTCTGCAAATACTGGAGCATTGAATTCAGTTATCACCACTGATATCTCACACCCACTAGCACATTATACCCTCAGAACTTTTTTAGTTGTGGAAAGCGCACCACTTGCCTAGCATCCAGTTCATACACGATACACCACGAAAATGGCTGAGTCGTACTCCAGAAATCATAGCACCATACGACACAGATGGATTTGGTAAAGGCACATTGATCTTCATTCGAAGATTGGTATATATAGACTGGATTTCCTAATATGCAAGCATTCACTGTAAATTCTCAGCCATCTAGAAAAAAATAAGAATCCACACACTATTAAGATATTCTCAAACACGCAAAAATTAACCTCGTGTTTTCTTTTAACCTCTTATCCTATGAGATGCCACTTCACAGAAACATTCCTACACAGTATAAGCTTTAACAATAGAAACTATATGCCTGATAGAGAATCAATACCAAACATCATAAGCAAACAAGAATTCAACTACTTAAAACTTATCAGTTATCGATTTTTATAAGAATTTCAGTACTCAATGTATTCATCACTGTCATTGCAGGTTACAACCAACTAATCTTCCATCTCATCTCCCTCTCTCCATCCAAGTATCTCTTCAACTTATATTATATTACAATTCAATCTTTTCCAGAGTTTGGGAAAATCCGAAAAAGAAAAGAAGTTTACATAAAAATATGAGAGAGAGCGAGAAATTAATTAATATTCACTACCACAACAGACCCGAAAACAAATCTTTAAGGCACGAACCGGGTCAAGATGGGCGGTTTGGTGACCTCATAGAGATTTGAACCGGAATAGGCCGACCAGTACCTGTCCCGCCGCAGCTACTACACGCCATGCGACCGGAACCAGAACAAGTCCGGCAACCCACATCTCGGTCTGACCAACGGGAACAAAGACAAGCGACTCGACGCGTGCCGTTGCAAGATGGGCACGTCGGACCAGCCATGGGCTTCTGGCCCATAACCGACTTGACCAGAACCGCCCCGGCTAGCACACTAAGACCCGTTGCCAACTGGGTCAAAACGATCGGTTCCATTATCCTTCAGAGAACAAAAACTAACAAGAAGGGGAGAGAGATACGAGTTGTGCAAGAGAAGATAGAAAGTGAGTTTGATTTCTTGTTTGTTTGGATGGTAAATTTTAGTTTGATTTTAAGGAAAGTGGTAGCAGAAATCTACACGTAGACGCGTGAGTGTTTGGTGGTGGCTGGGAGTTGTTTTTTTGTAGTGTAGTGAACAATATTTTTATATCATTTTATATTTTGGTGGGCGACGTTGCTTCTTCTTCTTGTTTGGAGTTGATTTTTTCTTGGTGTGTCAGCTTACGATTCCATTATTGCTTTTGCTAGCTAGTAGACTTCTCCAGATGGACCACGTCTTCTTTCTTTGTTTTTGAGTGTTTCACATCTTACTTGTCACTGCTGTTTGATGCCCGGACGGCTGTCCCATCTTTTATCCATGTTCCATGTGTTGATGGCCCTTCATATGCTTTCCTCCTCCTGCACTCAAAATAATAAAAAAAAAAACATGATTTTCTTCCTTTTTATCTGCATTATTGAAAAACTCTCTTTT
>Ga0307517_10008540_pt1 | contig 14682 bp, 20 predicted proteins | sample 23_EM_MG_FD_194515 | JGI IMG/M metagenome (GOLD analysis project Ga0307517, IMG submission 194515) | Populus trichocarpa ectomycorrhiza microbial communities from riparian zone in the Pacific Northwest, United States - 23_EM | ecosystem: Host-associated > Plants > Roots > Unclassified | place... | reverse complement strand
GAGAGGTGGACTTCCCAAGGTGGTAAATCCCACTTCCGGACTTTAATGTCTTTTACGATGGTACCGATGGTGATTTTCTGTAAGAGAAAAAAAAAAAGGTGTGATCACTCGTTCGTAAAACTGGAGAGGTAATTTCCCCGTACCTTGCCACATTCATCCGCAAAGGCAAGCTTGAAAGTGTCACCCGCCCCTTCAGTCATCGACGTAATTTCGGCGGATATCCGGCCTTGTTCTTTGTGGGGGAACCAAACGTGGGTTCCTTTGCTGTAGGTGTGTTCGGCCATTTGATCTCCTAGGAGCCCCAGATTATCTAAATTTTGATTTAGGTATCATCGCCCCCACTGTGAATCAGTGACTGAAAGTGAAGATGGCCGAGGGGGACGGTCGTGTTGTGATGATCGACCCCGAGGGATAGATCCACAGTTGCAGTCGTCAGGTCCCGTTGAATCGGACTTGGAGCTTGAGGATGAAGGGACCGCACCTTGCGTGTGAGTCGCTTTCTGGCCGATGCGAACGAGCGGTGAGTACGGGTGTGGAGGGGGAAGGGGAAAAAGTCCAAGACAAGCGATGTGGCGCTTGTCCCTCACCCCAGAGTGCGATCTGCGTCACCTGAAGGCCACCATGTAAATTTTCGTAATGGCCGAAGAAGGACGAAAAAATCTAAGAGGGCTCATTTAACTTCACTTCCCCGGACACTTCATGTTCTCCTTGTCCACCCTAAGGACCTCCCTTGTCAAGACCGGACTGGTCAACAGGCGAGCGATTGCCAGGATTCTTTCTACCCTGCTATGCTGTCTAGCCGTTGCAATCCCACAGTTTTCCACCCTTGGGGGCCCATACGCATTCCTAGTCATCACGGTCAAAGAACTTATCTTCGCCATCCAAGAGAATCTCGCTCAACAGTTCGAGGGAACTGTTCTCAACGTCATGGGCGCGCTTTTCGCCATTGGAATATCCACAGTAGCAAAGTGCCTTGCTAACCTACCGTGGACAAGCCCGGTGATGGCCAGGACCATACACGCCATCTTTTTGGTCTTCATTACGTTTGTTGGTGAGTGAACCGATTTCTTCAACCTACGTTGCGTACTGACTTTTTACCAGCTGGATGGGTAAAAAGTCGTCTACCCAGACTACAACCGTCCATGCGAATTTGCTGTTTCGTTTCTATCTGGTTGCTGACCGTGAATATTGGGAACAATTCGGTGCATACCCCGTGACACTCGTGTTGACCTGGACTAACTGACCGACTGGTCAGGCGTACTGGAAGGATTCGCTCAGTTTCGTTTGGATCACGCTCGTCCCTGCCGCGGTTACGCTGGTAGTCAGCCTCTTCCTCTTAGAATGGTCGTCCGCGGCGTTCGGCGAGCATATTGTTGATAGTCTCGACACCATACACAGGTGTTTGGCCTGTAAACTCCGCGTCATGCTTGACGACACCCCTCCCGGCGAGGTTTCCCAAGCGGAGGACCTTGACAAGGAGCTGATACGCAAATCAGTTGCCTTGGACTCCATTTATGAGCAGGCCGCGTTTGAGATCCGGCTTGGACGTTTGAATGGTGAGGTCGTGTTTTATGGTAACTTCATCGATGGTTACTCATGCAAATTCATTCCAGTCACATCCCTCAAACCTTTTATCAAGACAGTCGAACATCTGCGCCGCGAACTCGCATGGGGGATGTCGATAAACAGGGTTTCCTTGTCGCTGATACATCCCGAGACTTTTAAGTTGCTTGCCACCCCAACGCGCCTGCTTGGTGAATCAATCCTCCTGGGTATGGATTTAACCCGAAGTATTATATCTCTGGCCTACCAAGGCGGGATAACACCACACGACTTCCGTGCGGAAAAATGCGCAATAGTCGAAGCAGAGAGTCGACTACTCCAGACGAAAAGAGACGTCAGGAATGAACTCGAGAAGATTTTTGAGAAGTTAGGACCTGACTGTTCACAACTCCCACAAGACGTTTGCGACCTCTCCCTTGCAATGATCTCGCTCCTGCAGGTTGGTACCAGCATAGCCTTCTGAATGTTTCTAACTCTATCTCAGATGGGGGCGGAGGTACAAAATGCACTGCACATCTGCACGCGCATGATAGCCCTTTGCGAGTCATCGAGTTACAGGATGTGGCGCCCACGGATATCGATTGCATGGCTTGGCTTACCCCCACGTTCTTTGATGTTCGACGAACAAGAAGCAATCCCCGTAGAACACCGACCACACGAAACCAACCTCACGGTTGAGGAAGCACGCGAAGGTGTCGAAGAGTACAATCACCCCATCCCAGATGAGAGCGCGAAAAGCGAAGGTGGTAGCACTCTGAAGAAGGTTAACCGGGCGGACCCTGCAATGGTGATTCGGCGGATCTGGAGGTCCGCACGGGTGGTGCAGATCCGATTACGACTGTCAGGTTGGGAACGAGCAGTTCACCATTCACCGCATTTACAACACGCTTTCAAGAATGCTGCTGGGGTGGTGTTGTTGTCGCTCCCGGCGTTCCTCTCCCCTGGGTCTTTTGGTACGTTGGCCTTGCGGTTTCTTACCCACTCACTGATCGTTGGTCATAGGGCAAAAGTGGTTTAATGCTGCAAGGGGCCAATGGATGGTGATTTCGTACGTGTGGGTCCTGGAAACCAACACTGGGGCAACATGGAGGACAGGGTATCTCCGCCTCGCCGGGACGATCATTGGTGTCGTCTACGCATACCTCTGTTGTCTGATTGCGAGGACGAATCCATACGGCCTCACAGCGTTGGTCACGGCTGCGGACGTGCCTGTGACTTGGATCATCCTCAAGACTACTGTTCAACCCCTTGGAGTCGTGATCAATGTCACGCTTGGCGCTATCACGTTTGCAGAGTACATACAACGCCATCTAGATGTGTCCGTTTTATGTAAGTATCTAAACGCCTGACTGGACACCGATAACGAACTTGTCATATCAGGGCTCGCGACTCTGCGAGGTTTGATGATCATTGGGGGGATCATCGCAGCGATCATCGTGGTAAGCAACTTTTCTTATCTCTAGGACCTACGCGCTGAAGTTCCCCAGAATAACATATTCTACCCGAGGCATTGTCGTGTAGGTTCTGTCTCAGTGAGGCGACGAGTTTTTCTGATTTATTTGTAGGTCATATTCTTGACTGGTACCTCTCGAACCCTCTCTCTGTTAACCCAACTGTACCTCACCATGTGTAGGTAAGAAAGATTCCGTATCTCAAATTACCGAATGAACTCACCCTTCATGACAGAGATATCTACCAACACGGAACACGAGTATCTTATACCCAGTCAGATAAGCGCCCGATGTTGAAGCTGGAGATACAATGCCGTAACTCCCTGCATCAGCTGTCGCTGGTGTTGATGGCTATGAACGACGAGCTCAGTTGGGTGCCTGTAGGTGTTCAAGTGGGCATTTCCCCGCGTCTAAGCTGATAAGGTGCCCGTAGAAACCCACCAGAAAGTATCATGAGGCAGTGTTCCTCATGCAGCGACTTCTGGACATTATGACTGGATTGAGGAATGTGCGGGAAAACGTTCCCAGGGAAGAAGCTATCGTGAGCGTGCTATCAGAACGTCGTGATCTGGTGAGTTCCATCTTGCGTTCATATCCTTCCTGTTACTGAAACCTTTGGTTAGATATCGTGCGTCTGCATCGGTTTATTCGCTTGTGAGAATGCCTTCAGGGGTCGGCAGCCAATACCCCAATTCTTGCCGTCAGCACGAGGCGCGTTAAGTAAACTCGAACTCAAGGTACGGTACACGCTACACCGATCGCGGAAGGACAGGCCGATGGGTTTGTCGCCTGTGTACGCATTCGTAGAAGGGGAGATCATGCAGGCGATGGTGGTCACTTTAGAGGCAATGACCGAACTTTGTCGGTCGTTATTTGGGTCGAACGAGTGGGCTGTGCCGTCTCATGCGGGGACTAGGCTTAGCAGTCCAGTGATCTCACGGCAGGCCAGTGAGGATAACATTGAGGGGTCTTGGAGGTTCGTTTAGAGTCACACAGACGTGATTGTCATACTTGATAGAGTCACCGCGTTGCGGGGCGCGACTTTTAATCCAGCACGCACAACTTCTTACACCTAGACTGTCATCTAACTCGGTTTCGTGCCTGTCCTTGCGTATCTGGTCAACGCTCGTCGGGCTGATGGCCGCTCCCCCTGGTACATGACCTTGGACATTGGCCAGCGTAACCCCTCCGGAGAAAGCAAATCTAAGGATTGACATAGTACAAATCCTTCCTTTCTCGTCGCTGTGGGGTACAGAGCTGGTATTAGGTATCCAGGAGACACCTGTGTCGACGGGTTTCCCTCTCGAGCGCGAGACACAGCGATATGGTTAACTCCTGGGGCTCGACGAGAGCCTGTCGACCCGGAGGTGCGTTGGTGGCATGTGTAGGGAAGTTATCGTAACTCCGCAAGCATCACACTTTCACAGTGAAACGATTTTTTCATCCCCCCTAACCCCATGTTAAGAGTTCGTGATCTGTCACGATGCTCGGGATAAGGTGAGGTCGCCCCCGTTCCCCGCAAGTCATCGTCCTGATTGAGATCCCAGGCTCGAGGTCTGGTGCACTCTTGTCGAAAAATAGCCGCATATCTCGCGACATGCGCGACTAGTATACCCATCCCAAGGATGAAGTACGAAGGTACAAGTGCACACTACGAAACGAAACATGAAATAGAAAAGTACAACAATCCAACGGAATCCAAGAGAAGAAATGCTGATGAGACGAAACACTCCATATCCTCGCATCCCCATCAACCCTCCCATCAGCCAGGCCAAGGCAGGTCACCGCACCTCCACGCCTAACCGAGGTGGCGGCGTACCAACCTTGGTCATGGCCACCGCCGATGAGCCGCATCTTACCTGGTACCACCAGCAACGGCCCGGCACGCCTCCTTAATGTGTCCAAATAAGGGTTTGCCGCCGCTCCTGTGTTTATATCCCACGTCCCGGTGGTATTATCGAGACTATGTGAGATGAGAACCGGGCCGTGATCAGGCGACAGGCTGTCGTCTGCTCTTTGTGGTGAATTTGAGGGTGTATCGATGTCACGGTCGTTCTTTAGAAACGGAAGCCTTTTGCCTGCGCTCGGACAACCCCTCCATATAAGAAAGCTTGAGCATCTGCACCTGGCCGACGTGACAGGCGAAGCTTGAAGCTTGAAGCTCGAAGGTCCGGGCACACGTCTGTAAGAAAAGGTCTCATATTCTTATGGTGCTGTCGTCGACTATGAAGACCACTCGATCACTGCATTCCAAAGCTGAGTCTGAATCGCTCGGGTGGGCGGGCGCTAATCCCTTCACCAAGACGCCGTCTCCCTTGCGCCTTGCCTCCACGAGCTCCGAACACGTGTCAATCAACCCACCTCCCAAAGTCAAGAACGAATACCGTCACCGATGTGAGTAAACGTGTTCCGAGGTATTTGCGATGCATACCTGACATAGGCTCGGTCATCAGCATGAGTCACAAGATCAATATCGGCTTCACCGAAGCCTTGGACAAAAAAATCGCAGAAAGGACGGCAGAAACCACCCAACTGAAACGCTCTCGAAACTCCTTATTGAACGTCGCGCGCATACCTCCAGAAATCCTCGGGTACATCTTTTATTTGTGCATCCTTCCCGTGATTCCGGGGGATCGCGACGCCCGCTTCGCCAGCATACGAAGGGACTCGCGCTACTTCCTCCTCGTTTGTCACCACTGGTTCGAGGTCGCCTGTTGTACCTCGGAACTGTGGAGTTCCTGGGGTAACAATTTGGAGGACTGGAAGCGACACTGCCTTACCTTTGAAACCTTTCCGCTCGATCTCGTGTTGGATGGGACAGGTCCGGGGCGCCAAATTGGGTCTCTCGACGAAACCCTGCGGGATGCACTCAGAGACCGTGCCGCGCGTGGTACTATACGGAGAGTTCACCTCAGGAGCCGGGACACGGGCCTCTTGACCTCTATCGTTTCGTCGTTGACCCCCGAAGGCGAAGGCGTCCGACCCACCAGCATACAGTCGATCGTTTTGGGCAACGTGGACGTTTACAATTTCTTCGCCCGACACCGTTTCCCAGTATTGCGAAGTCTCTCCCTCTATGGGTGTCCCGATCTTGCTTGGGATCACCTGAAATCGCACACCACGGCACTCGTCAATTTATCGCTCTGCGATAGCGCGACCTCACCCACGTCCGTCCCGACTACGTCACAAGTACTTTCACTTCTGGCCTCGAATCCCGGTATTCGGACCTTGGAGCTGCGATTGCTGGAGTCCAACAACGACAACATATACGACTCCACCCACCGAGTGCCGCTACGTCACCTGAAGAGGTTCTCCTTGATGGGAAACATCCATAACATCTTCCCGATCCTACAACGACTGGAGCTATCCGATAGGGTTGACTACGCGGGGCTGACTTTGCTCGGTTCCACATTGGAAGAGACCAGACAGGTCGTTGGACCACACATTCGGGATTACCTTCGACGTGATGCGAGGTTCGGGGACAAGCTCTGTATTTCCATCTTGTCCACCATCGGTTGTGTTTCGCTTCAGGCTAGCGTCCTGGGTGTTGGGTATCGCCGTTTGGACCGAATACCAAACAAGACCCTCCCAGGTGCGGTTTTTACGACGAGACTACCCCAAGACACTCCTGGAAAGGAACGAGATAGATTGTGCATCGACATCCTTACGCTCCTTCCCCGAGAACGTGTGGTCACTCTCGAAACGAACCTCCCGAAAGATGCGATGGAGGAGCTGTTCATCGCCATGCCTAACATTGAAGTATTGCACCTCGCCAGCGCGGTGATATCCGAAGGGTTCCTGCTGCCACACCCAGACGGACCAAACGCACACAAGAAGCTTCTCCCCTCTCTGCAATGGTTATGCTTGGATGGCGTGGTAACGGGGGACGGCGATTGGGACCCTCTTGTCCTCTACCTAACCCATCAGACCTCTGGCAATCACCCCGTTTCACTGGGTGTGTTCGGTAAAGGGGTTCATATCTGCTCGGGTACGCTGAGGCAGATAGGAGAGTTAGTCAGAGAGTTCATTTATCACCCAGATCCGGGCAAGAAGTGTCCCTTCAATTGTCGTTCAGGTTGACTGTTAGTTGTACGAGGCTTTTAGTTTTTTTTCTCTTTTATATTGTCGTTGAGATGATGAATTTCGATCATTGCACTCGCTCACGGTGTACATTATTCCGAAGTCCTGGGGAAGTTCCGCTTGAGGAACGTCCGTTTGCGCGCTGTCTCTTGGGACACGACAAGTTGAGATTGGTCACTACGACACACGGTCAAGCACACCATACCCCAATGAAGGAGGATGAAGATGAGGGTGGGGGGGATAATCTATCTCCGTCCCGGGCAACCAAAAAATGTCCGGGAAATGTTCCTTTTCCGTTCTGCGGGATGATAGTCGTGAAGCAACTTGGGGAAGCGAGTATGAAAGACGGCCATCACACAACGGCCATTTGCCCGGAGAAGCTCGTTCGCATAATGTAGATGTGGGAATCCCGAGGATAATTGAGGTTCCAGTCAAGGGGAACGGCAAATCGGATCCCGGTTTGACTATGGATTGTGGTCAACAAAGCGAGAGGGACGGGATAATATGGGTATCGAAGGGGTTATTGATTCCGCTGCATGACGGTGCCTTGTCATCTAGCTTCAGTGTGTACTTATATTGCAGTTCCTCCATCCTCAATGTGCGGAGGGTTTTGAAGAGTGTGCGGTGCCTTGGCGAATGGGGTCACCGATGGCCAGGGAGCGGGATCGGAATCACGTCACAGGCACCAAGAGTAACCGCAAATCATGTTTTTTTTCCGGATCTTGAGCAGAAAACCTTGACCGTAAGATATCACAGGCGTTTTCAGCGGATGCAAGATTCGACTGAGGTACACTCGGCCAAACGTAAATAAACCGAGAGCCACAGAACCCCAGTTGGGAGAGTGGGATTCACCGCGGGGAACGGGCTGCCAGGAAGGAATCGGAAATGGTTTGGCGGATTCAAAAACTCCGTCCCGGGCGGGGAGGAGGGGGATTACGAAAGTGTCCCCGCCAGTCGGATACACTTGTCAGAGGCCAGGAAGGGAGTCAGAACCATCAACATCCAGTGGTCCGCAGGTTGGGCTCCGGCTGGGTGCTGGACGGGGTATCGGGGTGGTGGTCTAGATACAAGGCGATTGGGAGCAATCTTATCAAAGATCTGGTTTTTGGGTCTCGTGGAGCAGCCTTGCCACGATTTCGTTTTAATCCGTTTTACTTGCAATATTAATCGACCGAACCAGCCCAATCTGCCTTGTGTGGGATAATGGGGGTAGGAATCTGAGGTAGCGGAAGCACACTGAATCGCCTCCTCTGCTCCGTTGGATGCTCAGTGCGGCTTCGGCCCGGCTCCGCTAGGGCCCGCACCCTTCGCTCATTTTGGGGGACGATCAGTGCAACGTCGGCCATCATTCAAAACCCATAACGGCTGGCTAGCTCGGGACTAACGGGATGTTATGTGGTGTTCGGAGAACAGCCTTCCCAATTCTGTCTTTCTCGCACGAATTGCGGCCGTAAGAGACACCCACGGGCTCGATCCAGAGCCCCGGAGGATCGTGAAGCCGGCGATTGGGAGAACTCACTATTGCCAATCCCCTGCCTGCACGGTGCCCGGGGAGCGTAAAGCGATGTCCCTGGGCTGGGTGTACTGCAGCACAGAGCCCCATGGGAACGAGAAGGTTTGCCGAGCGCTGTCGCCTACTGCAGGGTTGTCGACGGCGATCAATCTTCGGTGAGGTCGTTCTGTGGGCCAGACCGCGTCCTACGGCACCCAAACGTAAGAATCTCCACGGTTTGGAACCTCTCCGACCGACTAATCCCGCGAACCGGCCTCCAGAGTCTCTACCGAAAACACTTGTGCACCCCCCCGCGGGCTTCGATGTGACCACGAGACCGATAGGAGGGTGTGTTTGGCGAGCTGTGGACCGCGACCTCGGGCTCCACCTGTGTGCTCGGGTAGAGATCCCGAGGTTCCATCAGACGATACCCAATTACCAACGGGCGGGAAGTAGAACGCGACAATATTGATTGACATGCAATGTATGCGGGCCGTCACGAGCTGTCGGTTTTAATTCTAAAATCTTCTCCTTAAAAAAGGGGGCAACGGCCCATACCACCTCTCAGCTCCTCCGTCCGGTAATGCTGAGACAATGTCCATTGAAGACACCGCGCGCGATGTGTACGTCCCCCCTCCGATTTCTTTCCATTGTCGACGCAACTGATCCCACATGACTCCTCAGAACGGAGTTCAGGGTGAGCTTGAGTGCCTCCAGCCCCAACCGACGGAACTTAACCCTCCGTACAGTTATACACCGTCGCCCTCGCCACACTCCAGGTCTATGATTACTGGTTGACCCTTTCAGATGAGGCGAGTTTCTGCTGGGGTTGCTCCGGAGGTTACGTGCTGACTGAAAGGGTAGGTCCGATACGCTTGGAAGGGTCGTAACTGGGGTACATGTCGACAATTTTTGTTCTTTGGAATTCAATGCTGACATCTGTCAGTCTTTTATCTGTTCCTCCTCGTACGTCGGGTCGTCACCTCGTTGGTTCCATTGGGCCTGATCTCCGCACAGAACAGATATGTCCCGGTCATCTATCAGTTTTGGTCGTTGTTCGGTGAGTCTGGTTTACCTTCAAGCACTTCTGGACTCTGATCTCGCCCCTATAGTTACATTCTGGGTCGGTTACACTCAAGAGGTAAGAATACTGTGACTTGTCCTATTGAAACAGTTCTAAGCGTCTTTCCAGATGTGCGATGTCACCCCAGGACCATGCCCGGAAGCTTACATGTTTCATTCCGCAGGTGCAACCGTTCGGCCTTCATTCATATGCTTGTTTGTGTGGTGTTCACTCTTGTAGTTCAAGTAATATTAACCGTCAGGTTCGTGACATCTCCATTTGTTAGACCCTGCAAACGGTGATTAAACCCTGGCGATCACTGCTTCAGAATTTATGCAATCACCATGAAACACAAGTTTATCACTGGGTGCTTCCTTCTGGCTATTGCATCTCAATTAGGGCTGGGAATTTTCATGACATACCATGCGATCAAACATCCAGGTACATGTCGTTCATTCCGGGTTCATTTAAGATCGGCGTTGATGCGGATGCGACTTCATTTTACAGCGTACCCTGTCCAAGTCCAATCTGGCTTTCCCGATGGACACCTTTGTATGTTCGTCGAGCACCGAGTGGAGGAGATAGCCTTTACGGTTCTGTCTCTATTCTTTGGTGGGTAACACGGCGCACTCTGCGCCCATGCTTGATTTACCCATCTGGCATTTATGACAGACGTGGGGGTATTTATTGTCATTATGATCCGCCTGCTGTGGCGTCGCCCATCTTCCGTCAGGATACCGTCCATAGTACGGACCATCGTCAAGGACGCGACCCTTTACGTCCTCCTTCTGTGCACCGCCCGCATCATCTTCGTGTCCTTGTCGGTCTTCGCCCCGGTATGCGCGATACTTGTTCTGTGCGATAATATATAGCACTGACGTTGAGACGTCTTCCAGAGTCTAAGTCATATCACCCGATTCTCGTACGTCTGATCCATTTGCGCGGGCTCCATTCTTATAACATTGGCTGATCTATGTGCGTGTTTCACAGCGGGAACAGTGTATTCGTGTCGATCATGGTCACCAGAATGCTGTTGTCCCTCAAAAAATCGTCCGACAAGGAGTTCTTCCAGAATTTGGGTGTTGATGGAAATAACGAAGGTACTCTGGTCCCTCCGAGTAGCCTCAGGATAGTTCATGGCAGTGCGGGCTTCTCGAGCCCCGCATCCCGAATTCAAGTCGGTAACGTTATCCCCATTCCTATGGAGATGATTCGCAACAGGGACGAGCGGTGTGATGTTTGACTGTAGAGTCGTCAATCCTTCTCCTCCACACCTTGCAAGTCAAGTAAAATATATTATTTGCTCACCGGTTCTACGTCGCAATCCTTGATCTATACATCGCTGGTGAAACGATGCATGTACAGTGTTGGTATCCCGGAGATTCAATGCAATCACGTTCGCAGGCCAGCCAATTCCGGCGACACGAGAGCTGCGTTTGTCTGAAGGATTCGAGGTGACTTGGAGGGCACGCCAGCAGGATTCACAGATTTTGCTAGGATCAACCTAGATATGATATCTTTGCATGAAACGTACAAGGCGACTCGAAACCGGGTAGTATCATCGTGACGTGTTACGGTGCGAGGAGAGTATTGCATCCGCGGCGCCCACGCTCGAGCAACCCGATCTCGCCTTCGTCTCAACCCATCATGGGGTTCTCGGCTTTTCGATTGTCCAAGGTCGCCCGGACGACTTGTGCACCCTTCACGGCAGTCCTGGCCTTCTCAGTCCTCCTCACCGTCGTTTTCGTTCTCTACCAGCCAACTCGTGGTCCCGGCGATCTGCAAAAACTGGGATGGCAGTCTTGGGCCACAGTCTCTTCAAAGCCTGCTGTCAATGGCGGAGTCACTACGGACAACACGACAACACAAGGCGATGACACCGGTTCGAATAACACCCCGCAGGGCACTGATTGGTGGAACGTGGAGACTCCAGAGCCGGAGATCGAGAGTTCGAGTTTGCCATTAGATGTGTGGGACCCTCTCATGCCCTACGACACCGGTTGTACGTGTGGTTCTATGCTGCTCGAAATTCCACTCATGATTTGTTCCGTACAGTGACCGAAATTGCGATTGAGAAGTGCTACATCGACCCTGCGTTCGTTCGTGGGATGTGCGACCCAAAGACGGTCACCCAGGATGACGCTATCAAGGGAAAGTGGGTTCGCGTCGCGCCAGACTTGAACCAAGAGACATCGATGACGTACCTTGTAAGTTATCCACCTAAGGTTCACGAATTCCCCCCTCATCGATGACCTCCATTAGAATATCTATTACCGTCGTACTCGACGGCTGGACGTCCCGCTCATCACCGAGCTGAAACTTCTGCCAGAGGGCGAAGAGCCAAAACCCATGTCCGACGCGTGGCACAAGGTTCCAAAGTCCACAAGAACCGGTGTTGCGAGTTTAGCCCCCCTGTTCCTCTGGTACAAAGCCGAGAAGACCGGTCGAGAAATGACCGATGCCGAGAGGAAGAACGATTTGATCACAGAACTCGACGTCACGTACGGAGAGGACGTTCCCTGGTACGGTTTCGAGAAGTTATCCCCTCCGACTACACCAGGAATCAAGGACAAGCGGCAAAGTGCATTTATAACTTTCCGCCGTGGCGTCAAACGTGCGCCTCTGGGCGATATTTTATAGTTGATAACCCGTATCTAAACAGTCTCTTAGGTCCCCCTCGTGCAGCTCCCCTACATTTCTCCCGAGACGGGAGGTTCCGTATCCTCCAGGTTGCCGACTTACACTTCTCCGTCTCCCAGGGCACGTGTCGCGACACTATTCTCTCCCCATGCGACGGTTCGGATAATCTCACCTCGACCCTCCTTGCGAAAGTCCTTGATGCCGAGCGACCTGACCTCGTTGTCTTTACCGGTGATCAATTGAACGGCCAGGGCACATCGTGGGATGCAAAATCCATTTTGGCCAAATTTGCGAAGGTCGTGACCCAGAGGAAGATTCCCTGGGCCCCGGTGTTTGGAAACCATGATGAGGAAGATGGAGAAGCTAAAAGAGACCAAGTACGGTACATGCAAGGACTGCCCTATAGCCTTGTCCAGGCCGGGCCCACGGATATACACGGTGTAGGAAATTACGTCCTCAAGGTAAAGAGCGCAGACGCGTAGGTCCCCGTCGTTTGCTTTCCACCGTTGCGTGATTGAAAGGGGATGTTTTGTCTCAGGTCCAAGACCCATCTCCTCACCCTCTACTTCCTAGATTCTGGCTCATACGCGGCTGGCGTACTGGACTGGTTGGGATTCCTCCACGGTTCTGAGTACGACTGGATTCATCAGAGCCAAATCAACTGGTTTCTCCAGGAATCTGGTATGCGGTCCAGCCTTCACCATCTTCACTTGGCTGATGACCCACTTGTTAGGATCGATCGATCCCATTGAACGGCCTTTTACGCCGGACGGGACTAAGGATCTCAGCCCCGTCTGGAAGCGACAGGGAATGGGGCAGATCACCCCCGATACTCGACGACTTGCCAAACCGAATGCTCTCATGTTTTTCCACATACCACTGTATGCGTCGTCCCTCCCTCCTATACATCTGTGTCACTCTGACATTACTCGGGATTACGCTTTTTAGCCAGGAAAGCTACTCCAAGGCTGATATCGATCCACAGACGGGGAAACCGCTCGACGTAGGTATCAGTGGTTTAGAAGGCAAAGGGTCCGCGAAGGGGAACGACGGATTCTTCGAGAAAGGTTTGATGAGCGCCTTAGAGAGCAACCACCGCGCAATGGGCGGTTATAGAGAAGTCAAGGTCATCGCCAACGGACATTCACATCGTACGTCAGTTTTACACATCGTGATTTACGTCGACTCAAGCTATATTCGCGTCGCAGTGACTGAGAATTGTCGACGTATAAAGGGCATTTGGATGTGTTTCGGCGGTGGAGGGTACGTATGGTGCTCCACTGCTCCGGATCTTTGGGGTCTTACCGGGTTTGTCTTGTCAGGTCATACTCCGGCTATGGAAAAATCGGCTTCGATCGCAGGTTCAGGATTTTCGACCTCTCGAATTATGGGGAGACCATTCGCACTTATAAACGGACTGAACACGACGAGATCTTGGATGAGATGACCTTGGCCGGCGATGGAGCCCCTGGGCCGTGGGAGGGGGGTTGATGGTGGTCTCCCTACTTTCGGGGTTGTGCGCGGGTCTGTACGGTGTATTGTTACGGAAGAATTTGTATTTTGAACGGATGGTACATTGTACATTCTGTCCGAGCACCTTGCCAGGCCTGATAAGTATTCACCAAACCCCTGACCATATCGGAACAACAGTGATGAGTGCAATATTAAGCACAAACTACCTTGCAATGGTGCTTCAATTTTTTACCATACCTTCTTGCAACCCCCTTTGCCAGGAGTGTTGCATTGTCATATTCTGGTCACAAATATAAATGGAGTGAAGTGCTTCCTTCCCCCGTGAAGAGAGTGCAGAAAGGACCAGGTAGTGTGGGCAATATTATATAGCAGAGGACACTGGGAGACACAACTGGCAGCTACATGACAATTAAATTCCCCAGATGACAGAGGGTACATCACAGTTATTCCTTGTTATAGAAGTGTACAGAATAATTGAAGTAACTCCCTGTGTACTGGAGAGCCTATTGGTAGCAAGGCACAGCTACTGGGCATGATAAATAAATGAGTGAATGGATGGATGTGAGCACATACCATTTGAATACAAGAAAATACAAGGCAGTGGTACCATTTAAAATGTATCATCTCCAAGATCTAACAGCAGGGTAGGTGGTTGTGAATTGGTGGATTGCACAGTCCCTCCATTGGTTGATAGAGTTGCCCTAAAATATGAATATCCATGAGATTCACAGCATACCTGGTGATAACAGGGAGGAACTTACAGTCCAGCTTGCTGTGCTGTTTTATCAAGTGCTTGCATACAGATTTGTTGAAAAGATTTAGGCCCTTGCCCCCAAACAGATTGTTCCATCCATTGCTCAAGCTTCTTAATGGCACCTGGCTGTTGGTGGAATAGTGATAGTGTTCTATGACCAAGGTCT
>Ga0307517_10008538_pt1 | contig 14684 bp, 7 predicted proteins | sample 23_EM_MG_FD_194515 | JGI IMG/M metagenome (GOLD analysis project Ga0307517, IMG submission 194515) | Populus trichocarpa ectomycorrhiza microbial communities from riparian zone in the Pacific Northwest, United States - 23_EM | ecosystem: Host-associated > Plants > Roots > Unclassified | place... | reverse complement strand
CTCTGTCTTGGGCTCTGGGTATGTATGATCTTACGAGAGAAGGAAGAGATGGAAGAACTACGGGTCGCGTGAGAGTGCCGAAACCGAGAAGAAAGAAGACGATGTTGTTGCGTTTGGTTTTTGGTTTTTACTTTTCAGAGTGGGAGGTAGGAGTCCTTTTTTTCTTTCCTCTGAGTGGAAAAAACAAATGAAATCAAAGAAAATAAGCAGAACACATGGTGTGCTGGGTGATTGATTCTGTTTCTATGGGCCCGATCCTTTATGCTTTACATCTGAGCCGTCCACCTTATTTGTCTCCTGTGATGCTCTGTCATTTTCTTTGGAATCCGTGTTGGCGACGCTGCTTCAAAAATTTGTTTTTATTTAATTATATAAAAATTAAAACAGATATTTATACAAAAAGTCAGCTATTGATTTTTTAGTATAAAATTTATTTTTTAATTAAAATTATCTTATGTCATTCATAATTTTTTTTATTTTAATAATAACATGTCTATTTTTATACGTAGCATAGTTTATTAAATAAACTTTATGGTAATTAAAATAAATATTTCTAAAGATTCTAATAACCTATATCTTTTTAATAAAAAACATTCATTTTTTTATTCATTTTTTTCAACAAAAATATTTTTTTAATTAGAAGATATTTTTTAAAATACAGAATTATTATAATTATAAAAGGAAGTTTCAATAAAAAAAAATCATGAATCGAATTATTTTTACATGGTTATATAAAAACTCTAAAAATAACAAATATGAGAAAATTATATATATATATATATATTCTATTTTTACTAAATATAACTGAGAAGATTTTATTAAAAAATTCAGTATATATTAATTTAATATATAATTAATCAACATGTAATTATTAATATTACTATAAATCAACCAAAGTAACTAAAAGTTATAGTTAACCATGAGAGCTAGAAGACGTGATTGACTAAAGAAAACTAATTGACCGCAAATATTTGAATTTATCTAATCAAATAGAAGGTTCAATCCTATTCAAAACAGGGGTACTCGAGAGATTAAACTAGTTAGCATTAAAGATTAGTTAAGATTACATAGTTATCAATAAGAAGAAGTTTAGATTGCATTAGAATTCAAAGTGTAAGCTTATTTGAAATAGACAATTTATATAGGATTAAAATTAGATGAATAGATAAAAATATAACATTGTACCAATATAAATAGGTCATTCAATTATTGGCAAAGATGGCTAGCCTCAAATACACAACTTTTTTATGCAATTTAGAACTTTCTTACAATTTATCCTTGTTTTTTTTTTATTACTTTTTTTATAACTTTTCTTTAAATTCAAGTTACTTGTTTTATCTTTTTCCTTTTTACCATGCAAAGGCTTAGAATAATAGACGTTTCTTAAGAATCAGAATATTGGACACTCACACTCTATTTGATTTATGAGGTTGCTAATAGTAGTTTTTTTCTTATTAGAAGAGAGAAACAATGAACATGTAACATAATTAATCCATAAATTATTTGATTGAGTAATAAATTGGCATGTCTGATGGGATAATATTTACTATTATTTCATTAATTAGTAATGATGCCATTTAAAAAAACACAAATAATATCATTGTCACAACTCCAGATGACTAATTAGTATAAGTAATGGATAAAGGCCATATTACTGGTCATGAAGTGTCTGGTAATCTTTCATCATCACAAGTCTTTTGGGATGACCTATGTTAGACAAGTCATAAAATGACACTTCATTATCTAATTCTTTACAACAACTGAGAGTTGCATTAGAAAAAAACCTTAATGTCCTTATACACGCTCTCATGTTCGCACTTTTCTCAACGTCTTTACCTATACAAGCATCTAGTGTAAGCAAGGTTTATGCCTCGACCACAATCTTATGTTTACCCCTTATATGGGTTAGAAGACATAATTAGTTGTACCAAGTTTCTCCTAAAAGAGTATCATTTTTATCAACATTCAAACTTGTTCAATTCTTATATAAACGTTATCCAAATAGAGATAGAAAACATAATAAATATTATTTACCATAATAATATTGTGATGGCTAGTATAACCATGGTCAATTAGCTCATCAAATTTAGAATGAGCTAAGATAGAATTGGTCTCTTATATAGATACTTAAAAGCAAGTATTGTGGTACTTTCCCATGACTAATGCTTTGATGGGAATGTATAAAGATTCTCAACCATATCTTGGGTATCACATTTTAGTATAAAAAACACATCCACAACCCTAACAATATTAAATTATGATCATACATGTAGTGCCACCCACAACATAAGCACACATGTAGGCTCGGGACAACTATGTGGCCTCATGGTCTTACCAACAAACAACCTAACATATACCTAGGCAATACAACACCTTATAGATGGCCTTTTAAAGAAGGAAATATCAACATTCATACACTTCAAGGACCTGTTGTTGAATAGCCAACAGGAGGGCGAATAATAAGGTTGAGCTAGCTCATCACCCAAGAGAGATAAAGCAAAACATTAGATGGATAACTAGGTTGCGTATACTCATCCATATCCTAAATGGGTGGATATGTTGCACCTAACTTTTAAAGGTATAAAAATAGATTATTTGAATAGTTCTCTAGGAAAATAACCAACCTACAAGAGAGAACGTCATTAAATTTAGTAATCAATATGGTGATGTGTATCAAATCCCTTTATGAAACCAAGATTATTTGGTTCATTACTTACCAAAATAGTTTTTCATTGGTTTTCTATGCATGCACCTAACTCTATCAAAAAAGATATAAACTTGTTTTCATAAACATTTCTCCAAAACAGAACTAGAGGTGATATTGGTTGACTAAGCCAAAATAGTCCAAGATCGAGGGGAGTATATATAAATTTATGCTCTTCGATTCAAGATTCTAAAAAACAAGTACACTATAACTATAATAGAGAAAGATAACATTAAACTAATTCTAAAAGGGTTATAGTGGAACACCATAAATAAGCTTGTAGGAATCAAATACTTGGATATCTACGCCACTTATAGATGATGATGCTTGTTATAAAAAGATATTGGCAAAACAAATAAAAAATAAAAAAACAATTAAGGGGAGCATACCTAACTAGCTATTTAAATGACATTATAAATGAGTATTCAATTATTGACTTAAACACTCATAAGGAGTTTAAAAATATACAACAAGAATTCATATCAGTTATAGATGTAAAAAAGAAATACCATTCGATATTATTTATTAAAAAAACTTAAATAGACTAGCAAGTATGCCAGTAAAGATGCAAAAACTACCAATATGGTCGATAAGAATAAACAGTACTCTTTTGACATAAAAAAGCTAAGGACATTTTCAATCAAGTAATGTATAAGGAAAAATCAAGATCCTTAACAACCATATAATTCTTATTGTTGATTAGATTAAAGAGAAAAGAACTACAAGTGACATGACTCATAAAGACATGATACTAACAATTGTGTGTTCAAAAACTAGATTTAAAAGGCATTAGAGTTTGGTCACATTCGCTTTCTAGAAAATAACTTGAAAGTGGATAATGATCCATTCCTTTAAGTCCCCAAGCTAGAAAGGCTACTTAGTAAAGAGGAATTACAAAAAATAAGACTTGATCAACCACGATATAGGTAAGAATTGGTTAAATATGGTACTATTGGAAAAGTACATTGATTGTGGCAAGGCCAAATAGTTGGTACTATAAGTATAATGAATTCCTTCATGTGAGGTATATAGATATCCTACTTGACATACCATTCTTCCTAAAAGAAAAGACTTAGAAGGAAAACTAATAATGAGTGGCATATACACCAGTTATAATAAAAACACTTAAACCTAGTCATGAAGATGATGATTTGGTTATATATTGTAAACCCTCACATAAATGTAAAATCGAAGTAAGGAGACCCCGATGAGTAATGGAGACTCAAAATGAAAAGAAATCACTCATTTCAGCCCAACATTTTTCTCCTTTAAAAATCACTCATAAAACTCCAACTCACTCTTTGGGAAGGTGTTTGTAAGCTCTCAAAATGAAGGATTTTTGAAATGGTTCTCTCTCCCCCTTTATTTCTTCTGTCCAGCGTGAACCATAGAGAGGATTAGTGAAATTCTGCCAATTTACAAAAATACCCTTAATGACTCCATGTGTAAATTTATGTATTTTGTTTTCTTACCATCGTCAGTGTTGCAATATCTTTCTAAACTCCTATTACTCTAAAATTTAACCCAAGCTAAAACAGTAAGTCTAGAAAGTCTCTGCTAAATTTCAGCCCGATCCAACGGTTGGATTGAGAGATATAATTGATATCGTAAACCTGGACAGTCGATGTCTTTTACGTCAAAACCCGAATTTCATGCTTTAATTTATTCACTTAGAACATCATAAAATTTTTCCTAAATTTTTAATTCTTAAATTCAATATTACTCCATCTTTTCAACATGTAAGCAATAAAGATCAAATTGGAGAAGTCCCCTCTTTATCCTCCTTTTCTAGCCGAAACTTACATGGCCTTGGAACCCAATTGTTATCATCAATTTCTTATAATTTCTAACATATTATATGTCAAATGGACCTCTATTTCTCACCCATATTCATAATTTTTATTTCCCTCAAATTATGTATGAACCCTAGAAGTTAAAATTTGGGTTCTTCCAAATTACTCACCAAAACCAACATAATAAAGAAAAGGGTTAAAGAATATGTTTCACTTTTTTATTCAAAAAAAATTACCCATATTTTAACATATCAAATTGTAGGAAAGTAACTATAAACGCATATGAAAATGTGGGGTGTTACACATATCACCAACATCTCATAGACTTAAAAAGAATATTGAAACAGGGTTAGTTGTTTAAAACTCAGTTTAGGAGAATGCAATGCCTAAACACATTAGTAAGGAAAGATAAAGCAAAATCACACATCTTACCATAAAAACAAGTTTTGGACATAGAAAAAACCACTTAAAATTTAGGCACCTTTCAAAATACCAACAAGATCATCCTCAATTAATGCTAGATATGATTAAGTTGAATCCTATATAAACTATAAATGTTATGTAGTGGTTAAAAACAAAATAGCACTATAAACTTGGGGGACCTTGGTTGAAAGAATGGAGAAGGTTCCTACTTAAACAATGTATTTATCTTATTAAAGGGTTGCTTTAGACCCTGAACAACTAATGAATTGGATTTGTGAAGAAATTTATATAAAAGTATACAAGGTTGTCACTAAGGTAGTAAATATATCTATAAAAAGCAAACAACCATGCACTAATAAAACTAAGTTTATTAACAGTACCAGGAACAAATCAGAAGTTGATCAAAAACACTAATAGGACAAATTTGTTTAACGTGTTAAGCTAATAATTGAAAAACTTGAGCAAAGGAAATATTTCATTTTAAAATGGTTTAATTGGCTAACATGATAGATATTGCAGCAAGGTCATTGCTTTAAGTATACAATACTTGAACTTATGATGTCATTCATGGTCAATTTTGTTGATCGATTTTAGTAGAAGGTATTTAATATTTCTTTATTTGTCTTACGAATAAAGGAATATGTGGGGTATTGTTTACACTAAAAGTAAACATCCATGTGTTGACTTTGTAATAATAGTAGTTGTTCACCACTAACATGAAAATGAAGGCTAAAATTGATCATCAATAGTAAGATTGACCTGGTTAACGAAAAGTCTAAATTGACAAAGGGAACTAGAAGTTATGATCAATTAGGAGAGCTAAAAGACATGATCAACAAGGAAAAAAATGATCGACCATAGAAGTTTGACTTTGCGCAATCAACCAATATGTTCAATCCTACTCATAACGGGGGTCCTAAATAGATTAAGTTAATCAATATTAAAGATAAATTAAGATTCAAGCAGTTATCAATGATGTGAAGTTTAGATTAAATTCAAATTCAATGTTTAAGCTTCTTATCTAACATAGACAATCTATTTAGGATTCAAATTAGATGAATAGATAGAACTCTAACATTATACCAATATAAATAGGTCATCTAGTTAATAGCAAAGATGGCTAGCTTAGAAATACACCTTCTTTATGCAATTCACAGCTTTCTTGCCATTTACCCCTGTTTTTTTTATTACTTTTTTTACAGTTTTTCTTTACATTCAAATTATTTATTTTATCTTTTTCTTCTTTACTTGGAAAAAGCTTATAACTTAGGGATTAAAATAATGGAAACACATTTTGTTTAATTTACGAGATTGCTACCAACCTCCACTCAAGATTAAGTTTTTATTATAGTTTCTTCTTATTAGAAAAAATAAACAATGAATATATAATAGAATTGATTTAGAAATTATCTGATTGATACACATTCTAACTCTTGGGCCTATTAATCAATAAGGTCACTTGGTTGAGTTCTTAATTTTCTGTTAATACTAAAAAAAATTATTAATATAATATAAATGTCAAATATGATTCCTCATGCTTTGTATTTTAAATATAATAATACTAGATTTGATAAGGTAGAGGAATTGAAAGCAATAGAAAATTTTAAAAGTTTTTTTAAGTTTCACCATAAATAACATTTGAAATTACAATTTGAAAAAAAAAATCATCCAGTTTATCTTCTTTTAGTTATCGTCGTAATCCAATTCTCAACCTCCTGTTTTTCTAAATATTTTCAAAATACAAAGAAAAATCAAAATAATATATTCTTAACGTATTTGTGTTATTTTCAATATCTTTTCAAAAGAATTCAATATTCAAAAACTTGTTTTCAATGTGTTCAGCTATTAACGCGCACATTTCAAAATTACTGATTAATCCTTCTCGTTGAGTTGATGTTGATGTTGCTTTTTTTAAAAAATCAAAACACAAAAAAAAAATAAGAAAAATATAATAAATGGGCAAAGAGACTAAAAATAAAAAGGAAGAAAATTAAGGACCAAAAAATTTAAGTTGCCTAGGGACTAAGCAATTGGGAGAAAAAGACAAATCATTTTGCCTATAAATAAATGCTTATCTCACACACAAAAAGGAGAGGGAGACCAGAAAATAATAAAAGTAAAAAAGCCAAAAAACATTTTCCCCACACTTTTCTCTCCAAATCTCCCACATAAAAAATAAAAAAAAAACCATTACCCCCAATAATCCATAAGAAAAAAAGAAAGACTCGTCATCTTCAAGCCCCCACTATCACCATGTTTGTCCTAAAAGAACCAACAACATAACCCTGTGACTAACCATTCATCTTCATCTCTCCTAAAAGAACTAAAAACTCTAGCATTTGCTTTCAAAGTCGCTAGTTATTCAAAGGAGAGAACAAAAAATAGACTTATTTTCTTCTTCCTCACTGTCACCTACACATTAAAACCCATATTTAATAATATCTCCTCAACAACAGCACGACAACTAGCCACCACAATAGCAATAGCAGCGCCACCAAGGCAAACAACCCTTTTACCTTTTCCACCGACAATCTCCCAAGGCAACCATCTCTCTTCACGAACGCCTCCCTTAGCTGCTCTATACCATAAGACATCAAAACCTCAGCCACCATAAAAAGCCACCCTCCTTCACCAAATCAATTCAGCCTCTTCCACTATCAGCAATAGTTGTGACCCATCCCAAAGCAACCCCAACAAACAATGGCCCTTCCATTTTTCTCAAAACCCACAAGTCATTCTCTCTCCCTCACAAGAAAACTTGAAACGAGTAGCAATTAACAACAATGAAGAGAGACAAAGAGCATAACCAACTCATCCCCCATCGACTACATCTACATTGTTCCAGCTAAAAACCATAACATCAACCAATAAGATATAAAAAAAAGTAAAATCAATTGATTGTGTGAGTTGTGTTTCTTCTGCAGGTGACGTTGGCCTTCACCGCCAGCACAAGAATGGAGAAAAGATTGAACCGCTCCAGATCCACCCACCTTTCTTATCTTCATCAGCGATGGTACGTGGTTCCACATGCTGCCAGTGGCAACGACGCATGAAACCCATGTGCTGCCACTATTCATTTAACCCCAAAAGCTTCCTAGCACTGTTCCTAAGTTCCAGCAACTTCTCTATATTATTTTATGAATTTCAGGAGGCCTATTTTACAAATTTTAGAAGTTTGATGTGTTTTTATTTCTTTTTCAATTTTGGATTCTTATTGTTTGTAAACATGTGTTATTTATTCTTAACCTAATAAGGTAGAGACTTCTTCACAAAGGAAGATCTGCCTTAAACTTTATCAAAGACCAACAAATAGAAACATGACTTAGAATAACAATCAATTAACAATGCAGCTTATCTTAGGTAGGGTGCGGTGCACTAGGAGTGACAAGTCTTTCCCTTGCACAACTAGTCCCCTTACTTAGGCTTTTACAAACCATAGATTTCCTAGTGACCATGATACTAAGTAGTGAATCCCTCAAATCATTATTTTATGATTAAACCCAAACCCCCTTCAATTCCATGAGGTAGCTCCGTCATTCAAAGTCGTGTATGTCATGACAGTTATTATGATTAAAACTGGTTCTGATGAATAATGAAATTTTTTTTATAAAGACATTGTTTTGTGAGAATAAAAATCAACCTCTCAAAAAAATAATTGGGTGGATAAGATGTGATAATTGTTGTTGTTAGGTCCAATGCAATCAGGTGAACAATTTGATTAAAACAAAATGAAAATTCTTAGAGCCTAATTGAACTTTCATTTAAGGATTAAACATTTATTATTGCTACTTAGAGTTTAACAACTAAAATATAATCTTGCCAAAAGTTTTGGAATCAAAATTCATTGTTCAGACTCTCGACATACCCTTGCTAAGATTTTAAACTTTTTAACATTTAAAGTCTTGCTAAAGTTCAAAACCCGATTGAATTTCTTATACAAACTAAAATTTTATTGAGATGAATTCATGGACACCTCTTAAATTCTTCTTTATTTGAATGGATAACCTTTTTTATTTTGATTAACACCCCTTTAATATTTTAAATAATTTAAAGACATTTTTATGGATTTATTTTTATTAAACTTTGATTTTGTTAGTTTAATTCATGCTTAAAAATAGTTTTTTATATCAAAATATTATTTATGAGGTTTGAAAGGATTATATAGTGATTTTTTAGTTGATTTAATGATCATGAAGAAAGAGTATCAATGATGATGGTAACAAAAAGAATATCAATTTAAACACATCATGTTTTATAGTTGATGATGTCCCAAAATTCAGGATGCTTAGGAATAGAGTTCTTACGTGATTGAATTATAGGTTAATCAAGTATTTATTCAATTAAATCCACCATTCATAGTCAAGAAAGATATATCTTGATGAAACACTTTTGCTACCTATAAAAAAGTCCTATTTATATGGATTTTGTGACCTTATATGCTTAAGTTAGTATCTTTATAGAGGGAAAGTGTAATAAATACATTAAAGAGCATTAAACTTTAAGAACAAAGTTGTTTGTTCTTGTTTTAATATGAAATGAATGCTCTGTAAGAAAATGGTATTTGTATGTTTGAGAATGAAAATTATGAATCTTTTACTTGTGTATTTCAGAAGATATTTATACCTCATGTACCTTGTTTTTTTGCTTGAAGGAGAGAGCTAGAAAGTTATTCGACCCTACTAACATTAATAGGGGATAAATATCCCTAATATAAACATTAATGAGGAACAAATATATCTTACACATGTATTAATAAAGGATAAACATCTCTTACATAAAAATTAATAAGGCACAAATATCTCTTACCATGTATTAATAGGGGAAAAAGTGGTAGGCCATGAGAGACTCTTGTACGCCTACGGGTGAACGTTGAGTAGGATCCAGGAAAAATAATAAAGACTTGATAAAAAAAAAAAAACCTTTGAATGAGAAAAGTGTTAGGTTCATGCCACAAAGCCAAGCCTAAAAGGAGCTAGAATGTGTGTCAAGTCCAATAACATCTAGAAATGTGTTTGGGCTCGAGCGCGAGGCTAAAGCCCATGGTGCGCTAAGCGTGTGCCTAAAATTTACAATCTTTATGTCCATGATAACTAATAAGCCTATAGAAAGCTTGCAGAAGATATGGATCATCAGGCTTTTGAGTTGAGCTCTACTCTATAAAAGGTTAGCTTGGAAGAGGATGTGTCATCCTCTCTTATGCAATCCTTGAAAGGCTGAAGTGGTAGCCTTAAAGGCAAAACTAGCAGAAACTAAGGTAGAGATTGGGGCCTTTTAAGAGGAGTATGCTCGGTTAAAGGCATTAAAGAACTCATCCCATAAGTTCTTCATAGTGTTTGGAAGATCTCAAACCTTGGATATGTCCATTGCAAATAAGTTATTTACATCTATGTCTAATCTTCATTTTTATCATCTTTCAAAGGGGATAGTAGTGGGCTTCTCGATTATATTTGACCCCAACCCTATTCCTGACTTTGCTAACATCTATTTGGATCAGGCGACTGTTGCTGCCTATAGCAGGTACCTAGCTAAAAAGCCTTAGGATCGATAGGATCTTGGTCTTAGTGGGGATGGTAGTCCTTAAGAGTTGTCCCCGGTATTGTGGGTTTTCCTTTCTATATTAAGTACCTTTATTTTTATTGGTTGGTTTGTATCAAATACATTGATTTTATTAATGTATTAATATATGTTGTGTGATTTTATTTTGCCAAATATGTTTAATCGCTCTTCATGTTTGTTATAGTTTAGATTTATAGATATCCAAAACCCCATATATCTTGTCTAAGGTCTAAAGCCTTTCATGGTAGGGGAGCCAATGTCCTCCACCAAACAACCCTCTAATTTGAGAGAAAATGGAACTACCAATTCTTGGTGGAACCTATACTTTAAAAAAATTTAAATGTTTAAGATTGGACTTAGGCCATGCGTGAGGATTTGAGGGTGGTCAGTGGGCATTGTCAACCCGAGTGGTGCTAGGCACGAACGAAACCCAGGCCCTAGAGCTGATAAGCCATACTTGAGAAAAGTAATGTTTCGAATCAAATTAAAATTGTTGTCAAAACTAAAGTTATTATCCCCTCAACTATAACCTAAAAAAGACTCTTGAGATCAGTTAATAGCTTGGGGCCTAGAAGCCCTATTAAAAAGTTGTGTCGATCTGAGATCACATTGGCAAATGGGAGGCCCATTGTCTTCTTAGTAATAGTATAGGGCCTAGAAACTTCACTAGAGAGTTATGCCAATCCCAGATTACACTGGAGAGTTGTGTCGATCCTAGATTACACTAGTGAGTGGGAGGTCAATGGCTTTCCTGGTAATAGCGTGGGGCCTAGAAGCCTCACCGGAGAGTTGTATGGATCCTATATCGCACTAGCGAGTGGGAGATTCATGTCCTCTCTAGAAATAGTATGGGGCTTAGAATCCCCACTAGAGAGTTATGTCAATCCTAGATCGTACTGGTGACAAGTAGAAGGAATGTACAATGGAGATACAATATACTTCATTTCTGAAATGACTATATTCATGTCTCTTATGATATATTTTTAAGATGATCTGAGTGTCACGCATGGTTGAGATTCTTCCTTTCAATATATTGGAGGTCGTAGATGTTTGCTTTGACTATACTGATCACTCTGAAATGACCATCCTATTTTAGACCTAGTTTACCCTTGCTCTCCTTATTGTCTTTTGTTTCCAACTTTCTAAGTACCAAGTCTCTAAACTTAAACCTCTTGTTTTTTACCTTGTTGTTATGATATTGAGTAGTTCTATATCGATAAGTTTCACTCCTCACTGCTGCAGTCAACCAGGATTCTTCTAGTATATCCAGGTTGTTTCTCAATCTTTACTCATTAGTTTTGAGGGAGTAATGGGTTACCGTAGGACTTGGGCACCCAGTTCCAGCTAGTATCATAACCTTAACACCATATACAAGGAGGAATGGATTTTTCCCAGCGTATTTTTTTAGTCGTTATGTAGACCCATAAAATCTCATTAAGTAGCTCTACCCAATCTAACTTGGCTTCTTGAGCCCATTGAGTAGAACTATATTGGGGAGCTTGACTTGATCGTTAGTTTAGGGATGTGACACTGAAAAAAACTTGTGATCAATATGGAGTCTCTGACATTGCTCTTTCATTTTGTGGTTGTCAAACCGCATCGTGTTATTAGTTATCAAGACTGTAGATAGTCTAAATTGACATGTAATGTTATTTTAAATGAAAGAGATCACTTTGTTAACTGTTATGTCTGCCCAGGTCTTAGCCTCCACCCATTTGATGAAATAATTAACTGCTACCAAGATAAATTATCGATTACCCATGGCCTTGGAAAAAAAAAGCCCAAGACACCCATCACTCACTAAGAGAAAGAATAACGGGAGGTTATAGTTGTCATTCCTACAGAGGGCTAATAGGAGAACAAGATGAATCTTTGACATTTATTATATCTTTTAGTCAAATATATGGCGTCATGAAATATAGTTGGCCAATAGAAACTGGCCTCGGTGGCTTTAGCGATGAGAGCTTTGAGACCTACATGGAGGCCATATATCCCTTCATGAATTTCTTTTAAAACATGTGTGCTTTCTTCGGGAGATAGGCATTTAAAGAAGGAGCTAAGGTGGATCTTTGGTACAAGACATCATTGACCAAACAATACCCAACTCCTCATCTAGTAGGTTGGATGGCCTCATTTATATTAGAAGGTATCTCTTTGGTAAGCAGGTATTACATGATAGGTTTTCTCCAATCCTTATCAATGGCAATTGGGGCAGTCAATAGCTCCTTTCCCCCTCAGACTTGATTTCTCTAGAGTTTAATCCATACATCTAGGGGGAGTTTTGCAAGGTCAAAGCTTGTAAGTTTGGATAAAAGGTCTTCCCAGTTATTTTCTTCCCTCAGTATATGAGTAATGGTGATGTCCTTGCCTTCATTTTTTTGGAGAAGTGATATTAGACTTTTAGAGATACCTGAGCATGGTGGATTCCCTAGCCTTATATAGCCCTTAGCATTGGCCAACAACCAACTGAGAGTCACTAAGAATGTGTAGAGAATATGCATTCAAAGCCTCCACGAGCCCCAAACATGCTATAAAGGCCTCATATTCTAATACATTGTTGGTGGATAGGAACTCAACGAACCCCATATTCAAAGACATGTCCCTCGAGACTTGTGAGCACTATCCCCGTACCACTCCCTTTAGCATTGGAGGATCCATCCATATATAATTTCCAAGCAAAGATTGACATGATGGGTTTCAAGGAAACTTATGGATTAGTGAGTGATGTTTGAACTCTTAATGGAGACTTTGATTCATCAAGTATAGGCTCCTTAAACACTCGGCAATGAAGTCCATCAAGGCTTGTCCTTGTATAGTTGACTTTGGTTTGTACTAGAGACCAACTCCAATAACTCAATCGTCCAACTCATTAAATATCTTGATATATCATGCCTATAAAAAATTACCGAAAAGGTTGATCTATCAATACTATAACTTGGTGAGCCTGTAAGTAAGGCTTAAGCTTTCTAAAAGCACTAATCAAGGCTAGTGATACCTTCTCCATTTTCAAATATCTGGTCTTAGCATCTTGAAGCATCATGCTAAAGTAAGACTGGGTGCTGAATCTCGCCCTCCTCTCATACTAGTAGTGTACTAATAGCTAAGTCTGCTACGCCTAAATATAGAAAAAGGTTCTCGCACTCCTTTAGTTGTGACAAAACCTTGGGAGATTGGAGGTATACTTTGAGTCTTTCAAAGGCCTCCTGAAATTCGGGTGTCCATTTAAAATTGGAATATTTCTTAAAGAACGACAAATTATGCTCTCAAAAGCGACCAACCTTCCAGTGAGGCACTGAACTTCCTTTCTAACTATAGGGGAGTCATGTCCAATAAGGCTTGAATCTTTTTGGTTTTAGGCTTTATCCTCTTGCTACTTAGTAAGAAACCTAACAAATTTCTTCCTTTTATGGAAAATACACATTCAAAGAGGTTGAGCTTTATCTAATATTGGTTAGGCATAAAGAAAACATCTTCTCGGTCCAAAAGATGTTTCTCAAATTTCATGTTTATTACTAGTATATCATCCACATATCCTTCTATAATCCTCATCTTGTGCTTGAACACCGTGTTTACCATTTGCTGGTAGGTGGCTCATCATTTTTTTAGTATTAAAGACATGACCTTGTAATAATATGTTCCTCATTTGGTTATGAAAGATGTTTCCTCCTCATCATCTAAATGCATAGGGATTTGATGATACCCAGAGTTAGCATCAAGAGAGCTAAAAAATTCAAAACCCATCGTGGAGTCCACCAATATATCAGTCTTGGGAAGAGAAAAACTATCATTCGGGCAAGCCTTGTTCAAATATGTGAAGTCCACACACATCCACCACTTGCCAATGGTTTTCTTCACCATTACCATGTTTTCCAACCAATCAGGGTACATCACCTACCGGATGAATCTAGCAGCGTGTAATTTTTCCACCTCTTTTGTTATTGTCTTCTTCCTTTCGCCTCTAAAATTCCCCTTCTTCTGACGGATAGGGGAGAAGGTTGGTTGACCTTCAATTGGTGTTTGGCTACCCTAGGACTTATCCTTTGCACATTTGAGTGCCTAAAAGCAAAATTAGTTTTTAGATATTGAGGAGCTCTGTCAAGGCTTGCTCTTGTCTTGGTTCTAAAATAGACTCTATTTTATGGTTACCCTTTCTTCCACGAGAGACACATCCTTTAATTCTTCAGCAACCTCAATCCTTGCTTCCATCC
>Ga0307517_10008537_pt1 | contig 14685 bp, 8 predicted proteins | sample 23_EM_MG_FD_194515 | JGI IMG/M metagenome (GOLD analysis project Ga0307517, IMG submission 194515) | Populus trichocarpa ectomycorrhiza microbial communities from riparian zone in the Pacific Northwest, United States - 23_EM | ecosystem: Host-associated > Plants > Roots > Unclassified | place... | reverse complement strand
TCCTCCTCCCTTCTGATACTATACCTATACGTCTTGGTTCCAAGTAAGAAAATTACAAGGGAAACAGCCATAATAACACATGGGATTCCAAATCCGAAACCCCAATTAAGGTTGTCTTGGATATAGTTTAAGAACGGCAGGATCACTATTACGCCAGCATTCATACCAAAATTCCACCAATTGAAGAATGAACTTCTGGATTTGCGCTCCTCAGGGTCTTGCCCATCAAACTGATCAGCTCCGAAGGCCTGAACACAAGGCCTGAACCCACCCTGTCCAAATGCTACTAGATAGAGAGCAAAGAAGAACAATATGAGACTTGGATCAGGAGAGCACAACTGGATAGTATCGGCACTTTGGCAGTCATAAGCACGGACAGAAGGAAGCACGGCTGATAGAGTCAACAAGCTGAATCCCTGCAAATTGAGATTAAATTCCATACACTTAACTAGCTAGTTGCATAAATATCATAATTTTTAACCCAAGTCTGAAAATACAACTCCTCAAACAGTTGTTGGATGGCAACCTTATATATTAGGTTGAATATAATTTTATTAACTCTGAGAAATTCATTTCCGTTGAATTTGATTCTTTCAAGCTCAAATACGATCATATATATCAGAAAAGCTAGGGATATACCAAGATATAGATAAATGCTGCAACAATAATGGTTCTGTATCTGCCAAGGAATGAATCAGCTACAAAGGCACCTAACAAAGGCAGCAACCACGCTGTTCCCGACCACAAGTTCAAATTCTCCGCTGCCGTAACCGTTGACTGCCCTAAAGGCCCTGTCAAATACGTTATCAAGTTCCCTGATATCCCAAAATAAGCAGACCTCTCTGCAACTTCAACACCTGCATCATTTTCTTTAGTAAATCAACTAGAGGATTTTCTTTTTGAATCAGTACCACTCAAGACCCATCAGTAGATTGTCCGAAGTCAGCTACTAATTAACAATCTTAATTGACTGATTTAATCAATAACAGCAATAAACACTGGCATAATAATACTCCTATATTAATTACCTATAATTAAAAAGGCGCATTTCCATCCACCAGAATTGGAGAAGCCTTTGTAGTCAACTGAGCTATCGACGGCATAGGGCAAGAGTAGTGGAGTTTCGGTGGCCATTTCTAGCAGCCTCAGACTCTGCGAACAATGGTTTCTGTCTGTGCTTCTCCATCTCCGTCTCAATCATATATAGTTACACAGGTAGATCGCTTTCCTTGTTCTGTTGCGCTTATAATATCTGCTTTGAATAAATTATAATTTAGTCCCTGATCGTTTTACATGTTGGTCCTTTTAGTTTTCTGTTCATATATAAGTCCCTTGACCAAAGGTGATGGTTTCTTAATTTTTTAAAATTTAAGATTCCCCGATTTCATAGGATTTTTTTTTAATAATTATTATTTTAATAAATATTTCAAGAATTAAATAATAATTAAGTTGATGTCGACAGTCTGGCAGCTATTTGTTAGAGTCCGCTAACAATACTGTGAAGGAAAACAAGCAGACAGGACATGTTTGATAAATTAACCAACGAAATTACATGAATAAACTATAGCCATCATAGTATGTTTTAATTTATGGGAGAGAGTTCAACCTTAACGTTTACGTCTGTCATTCTCATGGTGTTTTATCTGTTTACTGGGCTTACAGGATGTTCAGTAAATCCGAGAAATAGTCGTGGTGCGTACAAGCTAGCCCGGACACCCCGGGTTATAAAAAAAAAAAAATTATGAGAGAAAAATGCTGTCCAAGACCATCATAGTCGCAGGGAACAAATGCCACCATGTATAGGTAAGCTTCCAAAGTCAAAGATAAATTGAGACGATTGAAGACATTATAACAATAACAATAATAAATTAAACCAAAATCAAAGGGTGGGGACCATGATGTCTAATAATGTATTTCTCATTGAAACTCTGGATTATAATAATAATAATAATAAAAATTATAATTTTGCCTCTCATGACAAAAACATTTGATTCGGTTGGTGGGGTAATAAGATCTTTTATAATTTTTGAACAATAAAATTACTCTTAGAGCCAAACAGTTTAGAGCTATTTTGGCTTTTTATTTTTATTTTTAAATGCATAATAAATTTACTAGATTGCTCTTACGTAAAAAGGACTTTAACTTTGGTGCCATATCATAATGAATTATGATTTCTTTTCTTCACCCTTTTGTGCCATTTTTGTTGGCTTTCAATTTCATCCCTCAATTCAGATTTATGATATATTTTTTGTGTGTAAAATCATTGAGTTTTTTTTACAGACAAAAAAGAAATTATCGACGAATGTTTTTTGTCCATGAATCAGTCAGTAAAATTCACACTGATGGAATAATAAAGTAGATACCGATAGAATATTCCGTCGATAAAACTATTAAATGTAGTAGTGCATATTTCTACCAAATCTAGAGTTCAAGTTTATTTTGTTGAGAGATTATTAAGTTCATTTACTTTAGTTCAAAAACATTATTTAGAAGTGTTTCTAAACTAAAATAGTGTTATTGGAATCTTAAGAGACTTATTGCAAACAACCTTTGCACCAAAAAATAAGCAATAAAATTTTAAAAACAAAGAATTCATCATTTATAACAACAAAAATTTTACTACTTAAAGTGCTTCAAAAAGTATCTTTTTATTTTATTTTAATTTAAACATAGATATATTATTTAATTGGCATGCGTGCTAGGATTTTGTCTTGATATGAATTACAAGTTGAGTTATTAAAATCTTTATATATATATATATGTTTGTGTGTGTTGATAGCATATTTATCATGATATATAGGGGTTTCACATATATGATTTTGTTGTGCTCATTTTTTACTTACAACATTAAAGTTCCAGTTTTCTTTTTTTTTCTTTTTTTGATTTACGTGGGGTGTCCGGGCCAGCTTACGCGCACCACGACTATTCCCTACGGCCCACTGTACACCCTGCAAGCCCAGGAGCAGGTAAGGCACCGCGAGGGTGACAGGCGTGCACATAGAGGGTCGAACCCGGGACGGGGACGGAACAAGTCACACGATTGACCACAGCAGCTAGACCCTCAAGTGCAACCCATTCATGGGCCAAGGTTTTATGATCACCTTGTCTGTCTGTTCCTCGTTGCTGCAACGAAAACCTGACCAATTCTCACAAAGGGGCTATTTACTTCCTTGGTTTAATAACATTAGTCTTAGTTTGCGAAGTACTTCTAGCATTACTTTCCACGGCAATTTAATTTTTTTTTTCCTAAAATTCCTTTCATTTCTTTTCAAAATTTTCAACATCACGTCCTGCAAACAAACGAACAAAAAATGCACATGAAAAGCGCAATTTAGAAAATTAATTAAACAGTAATCAATCAATTTTTGTTAAAGGAATAGCTTATGATTTTCAAAACTAAAGAAACTAATTTACAAAATCATCAAAACCACATGAATAAAGTTATAATTTGCTCTTCATAGTTCATACAAAAGGGTCTTTGGTATAATAAAAAGATTCATAACAGTTAACGATATCGCTGTCTCTGCTGAAAAAATAAATTACTAGTTATAAAGCTCATAGTTTCTGATATCTGTTCATAATGCATGGATGGAAGTCATCTTTTCTGCTGTGATGTGCGTTTCAATGTATGATGTTTTTTGCCTTTATGAATACGACTGCAATCCCTTCTGGCATAAACAAGATTGAAAGGCAGCTCATGATTTTACAAAGCGGACGATGGTTTGTTTTCATTCATAAAGATACGGAAAGAAATGCAGGTTTTTTCTGTTCTTTTTGCAGGTAAGAATCGTTAGCTGAAACATTGTCACCTGTTGCATCACTTGAAATGAGTGATCGTCTTAGGAAGAATTTTGCAAAATACGAGTGAAAATTTATCTAGTGCCTTCCCTGTTATATATGTAAGACTTTGAAAAGTACAGGAAAGCAACTAACTGTACAACACTTAGCCCAGCCAGTAGCCAATAAAAGTAATCAAGATGAGCCCGATTCAGGTTATCAGCAAACCAGCTACCATGACCATCCCCACCAGTTGCTTTTTCAATGCCAGAGATAAGAAAACTGCTTAGAAAGCTTCCTACACCAAAGATACTAAGGTAGAGTGAAAGACCAACACTCCTCAATTCACTTGGGACCTGATCGTAGAAAAATTCTTGGAGACCAACCATGGCGAAAACATCAGCAGCTCCATACACGATATATTGTGGAACTAACCAGCAAACGCTCATTGGAATTGTTGTATTTGGCAGATCAACTAGTCCATATTCACGAGCAGTTTTCAGTCTCTTCATCTCAACAACAGCAGAAAGAACCATAGACAGAGCAGATAAAAATATCCCAGTTCCAATTCTCTGAAGCATTGTAATGCCTGAAGGTTTCCTGGTTATAGCTCTTGCCGTAGGAACAAGGACTCGGTCATAGAATGGAATGAGAAAAACAATGGAAAGGGAAATGAGGGATTGAAGTGATGCCGCAGGAACATCAAGACCTGGTGAAATCGATCTATCCATGGTTGCTCCTTGCTTAGTAAAGAAAGTCGAGGACTGTGCAAAAACAATACCATATATCAAGCATGTAGTCCATATGGGAACAAGCCTAAGTACTGCCTTAGCTTCTTCAACTTCACCAATGCTACAAACTTTCCCGTCTTCCTTTGAGCCATTTGGGGTAAGCAGGGCTTTGTTGAGAAACCTGATTAACACATCAGAAGATCCGAAATTGGTGGATCAGCACAAGTCATTTTATGCACTGATATAAGAGCTTTTTGTTCTGAACCATGATAAAATGTTCTGTTCTGTTGTTGTGCGAGCAGATGTGAACCAACACCCTTTTGATGACAATAAAGCATCTAGTAATCCTATTTAATGAACTAGCTGTTTCCCTTACAAGTCACAACATAAGATATTCTAAAATTGAAGAAAGTTCTCTCACAAACTCCTGGATTTCACAGTTCAAGCGACTGGCAGGAGGGCACAAGTTAACAAATAATCTTCTTTGTTGAATGCCATAGGAAACACGAATCAAACACAACTAAGATGCTTTGTACATCACGTTGGTGACAAGAATCTCACATCGTGGTTTAGTACAGTTTAAGTATCAATCGGCAACCTAGCTATTGCTTTTGAGTTGTGTTCTTTATCAAACCTCACCGGAGATTGTAGGTACAAACATGGGTGAGCCTACTGTATACCTCTATGTTTAGCCCCAGCCCCCAAGTTTTAAAAAATGTCATATACATCCTATTTTGACTCTCTCTGTATCTATAGCTCTTAGGTGTCCCCAGAAAAAAAAAATTACCACAGGGGATACAAATTTTCTCATGACAGCTTAAAAAAGTTGTAACAGAGCTCAATATTTTAATGTTTATGATATTCAAGATTTTGATAATCCTAAATGATTGAAGCTTAGAGAAGGTTTTTGATGATTCTAAATCTTCTTGGCATATTGAAACTGTATATCACTTCTATTGTTCTAGCTGTGAAAACGTAAAAAAAACTTGGAAAATGGTTTCTCTTACTTGAATTGCTCGGAACATTGGTGAGGTACGATGCCAAGAGCTTCTTCTTCCCTGCAATCTATGGCAGAAGAATTAGTTCGCCAATTCCTTACAGCTTCAACAAATACCTGGCCAATTCTCAGAAATGCACTTCTCTCTGCCGTTTTGATACCATACCTATATGTCTTAGTTCCAAGTAAGAAGACAATAAGTGCACCAACCATTATAATACATGGGATTCCAAATCCAAGTCCCCAATTAAGGTTGTCTTGGATGTAGTTCAAGATTAACAGCGCTACCACCATCCCTGAATTCATAGAAAAATACCACCAATTGAAGAATGAGCTTTTGGCTTTGCTTTCCTCGGGATGTTGCCCATCAAACTGATCAGCTCCAAAAGCCTGAACACACGGCTTGTGACCTCCTTGACCAATTGCTACGATATAGAGAGAAAAGAAGAATAAAATTACTTGTCGGGGATCAGGAGAGCACAAGCTGATAGCATCAGCAGTTTGGCAGCCAGAATCTCTAGAAGAAGGAAGCACTGCTGACAGAGTCAACAAGCTCAGTCCCTGTGGTTAAGTCAGAGAGAATCAAACTCCATCTTATGACCCAAGGGCCTGAAATGAATCAACAATATGTATAGGGACAGAACGAGAGTTTGTATTATTACCAAAATGTAAATACAGGAAGCAACAACAATAGTCCTGTATCTACCAAGGAAAGAATCAGCAATAAATGCACCCAACAGAGGAAGTAACATCGTCGTTCCTGACCAGACATTTACATTCTCTGCAGCAGTAGCAGTTGACTGGCCAAGCGCTCCCGTCAAATAAGTTATTAAGTTGGAAGATATCCCATAATACGCTGACCTCTCTGCAACTTCCACACCTGCAAACAGCTTCTGTGTCAATGTTTTGTTGTGTTAATGTTTACAAGAGCAGTTAAATTTTTGTTACTACCTATTATGAAAAAAGCCGATCGCCATCCACCAGAGATGGACCTGTAAACAGGGCGGCCATTGTAGTCAACGCAGCCATCAACAGCTTCGTGTAAGAGGGGAGTTTGTGTGTCAGAACTGGGCATGATTGTTATTACACTACAGCTATCCAGATCCAGCTAAAGCACTCGAGATAGAGAGAGCGACGATCGTGTTTCACCATCAACGAGCTGTCAATTATAGGTGGAGTGAAATCGAACTCTTGCGTGTTTCTGACCACTACATTTCATTTATTAAGGTTTATCATCATTAACATTATTCATTTAAATAGTAATTTGCTTTTCTTCCTTTTTTTTTAATTATTTTTTTTTAAATTTCATTAATTAATATTAAATTTATTTTTTATTGAGTTATTATACTATTATAACTGAATTTAATTATAATGTCAAATTTTTTGTTGAAAATCCAGAGTTCTTTTATATCACTCCAAAGAATTTAGGTACAATCTACAATGAAAGGACGTAAGAGAAAGTAGTGTGCGCTAAATGTACTAATTGATTATGATAATAATAATTATTAATATAATTATTGTTGGATCTTAATCCTTTTAGGAAGGTTCTCTCTATCACGTCTTTGGGTTTTTTCAACGACCTTGATGAGACTTTCTTTCTTCCATAATTTCTCTTACACGGCATTGTTGACCACTAAAAACAATACACGTGTCATGGCTAGCATCGTGTTGGCCCACGATGAGTCCAAGTCTGATAAGAGATCAAATATTGCAGCAGCTTGAGCTTGGAAAGGGCCGTAGCCCATACGAATACATACCAAATTTATGCAGGAAGCAATATATGGCATTCCAGACAAGCAGTGTTTTTAAACCCGGCCCGATAATCGAATCAGCCCAAGACTCAGGTCATGAGTTTTGACCGGTCACCCGGGTCAACCTCATTTTTTATAAATCAAAATGACATTGTTTTGATAAAAAATAAAAAAATAATCAACGGGTTGCAATCAAGTTTTGCCGGGTCAGCCGAGTTTTTAACTACCTTTATTTTTTCATAAACTCGGCCAGGTTTCAGCCCCGAATCAGCCGAGTCCTAGATCGTTGAGCCGGGCCGAGTTTTAAAGCTGTATACATACAAGGTTGATTTGCCAAATCATAGTACAAATAGTGTTTTGGGAGTATTTAGTCATTTTTCAATATGTCATATTAGTTTAAGAAAAAAAAATTAATTATCAATAATAAATTATTATGAAATTATTTTTTCTTAAATTTGAAGTTTCAATGATGCTACATAAGGGTTTTTTTTAAAAAAAAAAACTATAACTAAATCAGTTTATTTAATTGTTTGAGCGTATATATAAATTAAAAGATAAAATACACAAAACTTTTGTCAAAGTGCAAATAAGCATTGAATATAAATTGTCAAGTACCAATAGCCCATGAATAACATTAGGGATATAATCGTGTCTTCCCATCAAGTAATGTATTTCTATCCAATTGATTTTGAGTACAAAATTCCTAATGAATTTATTTAATTCAAATTTTAATCATAATATTTCCAGACCTTTCGTGAATGGTAATATGGATACTAAAGATATATTTATCATAAAAAAAATAAATTAAAAGTATTTAGTAGTATGAAAATGCATATTGTTTTTCATGGGGTCTAGCTTGGTATTTTAAAGATGTTTGGGAATATAATAATAATTGTTTTTTTAAGTATATTTTATTTATAAAATATATTAAGATAATATTTTTTATTTTTAAAAATTTATTTTTGATATTAATATAATAAAATGATGCACAAAAATTATTTACTTTTTTAAAAAATAATTTTCATGAAAAAATAGATTGAACCAAAGTTTTACCTTCGAGGACCGTCGAGCTTGTTTGGAGTGTAGTTGCGGTTGCGGTTGCTTTTCACTAAAAAATACATCAAAATGATATTTTTTATTGTTTCTAAATTATTTTTGATATCATTGCATCAAAATAATGTGAAAATATCAAAAAATATTAAATTTAAAAAATTAAAAAATTAATTTTTTTGAAAATATTTTTAAAATATAAAAATAAATAATATGATATCACTAGATAATTGATAGCTTTTGCGAGATAGGAAAATCCGGGGTCCATATACCACCGACCGAGTATATGACGTGTGAGAGAGAATCCACAACGGTTTTAGATATCTTCACTCCCTCAATCGGTGTTCTCTATAAGAAGCATCGGAAAGATCATAAAAAGAAAATAATATTCTATGGATTCAGGCTCCATGGAACTCAAAGTGATGTATTGTAAAGACGTAAACTCATTCAATTTCTTCAAAAAACTGTTAGTTTATGTTCTTGTTTCAATCGTGAAAGATGACGATGGTGATGATTCTGATAAAAAACCACTGGAGCTGCAGAAACAGCAACAAAGAACACCTACTGACACAGAAGGAGATGGGAATCCCGAATGGAATCACCTGATGCATTTCGATCTGGCCGGGGTTTCATTTCAAGATTGTGATCATTTCTTTATCCACTTTGATCTCTGTCATGAAGGTCTGTATTTTGGAGACAAAACTATTGGGAAAGTTCGTGTACCCTTGAAAGATTTGATCGAGGAGGCTAATGGAATTGTCAGGTTTTTGAGTTACGAGGTTCGAACTCCAGATGGGAAACCCAATGGGGTGCTAAAATTCTCCTGTCAGGTGAAGAACATGGGGACTAATTCTTCACAAGCTGGCATCACTGGGTATCCAATAGTCAATAATCAGCCATATCCAACATCGGAAGTTCAAAGTTTATCAGAACAAGCTCATTATCCGACGGTGGATTTGGAAGGTAACTCCCAGGAAACAGACACTGTGTCTCAAGTTAGTTATACATCAGATTGGATACAATATTCCTCCCAAGAGAATTATTATCCACCACCACAAGCCTATTATCCACCGCCACCGCCACCGCCACCGCCACCACAAGCCTTTTATCCGCCGCCGCCGCCGCCACCAGGACCACCACCACCGATGGTGGATGGGGCATGGGGATGTAACTGCCCGCCTCAGCCTCCACTGCTCCATACTTGGCCTCCTGGTGCTAATAACTATGGCAGCCATGGGAACTGGAGCCCCATGGCAGGACAATTGCCGACATATGCTGACGAAGAGATGCGGGCAAATGATTTGAGATTGGGGAGAGTTCATCATTCATCGTTTTGGAATGGCAGGTGATTAACGTTGACTTGTTGTTGTGCTTTTGCTACCTAATGTTTTTCGCTGTAGAATGACAGGTACAATGATGTGGCATCTCTGTCATGATGCTTTGCTGTCCTCTTCAGGTCCTGGAAGATGTAGCAATTGAGTGCACAAATTTGTCAGTAAATTCCCTAGTTAATTAGCAGAATTGAAGCACGATTAAAAGAAATACTGTTTGTATTCAAAATAATTGTACTAGACTGGTGTACATTTTGTGTATATGGCTACCGTTATTTTGATTGCTCAAAGGAATAGCTTGCAACCCTCTTGGAAATGGTAGCTGAGAAGAAACCAGTTCCAATCCTTTGAAGCATTCTAATTCCAGTGGGTTTTTTAGCTAAAGCTCTTGATAAAGGGACAGATGCGATCAAAGACAGGGACTAGCATAACGATTGTCAGGTTTGTGAAGGATAGAAGCGTAGCAGTTGGTATTATGAAGCCTGATGCAATTGTTCTATCCTTACTAGCTCCTTGCATGGTGAAAAATGTCGAGTATTGTGCATCTACAATGGCATATAATAGATTTGTAGCCCTTATAGGAATAAACCATTGGCACTGCCTTCGCTTCTTGATCTTCATCAATACTGCATACCCCGTCTTCTCCAAAGCAATCCAGCGCAAGCAAGGCTTTGTTGAGGAACCTGTAACATTGGAGGATCCAAATTTCCAAGTCAAGGAACTTCTTTATCTATAGACAACATTAAAGTTCCAGTTGTTCGTATAGAGTTTCTCTTTCTTGAGTTGGTCACAGCCTTCATGGGCCAAGGTTCTATGATCAGCTTCCATGGCCTGCATATTCCTCGATCGTTGCTGCAACGAAAACCTGACCAATTCTCGTAAAGAAGCAATTTCCTTCTTTGGTCTAATAACTATAAGTTTGAGGTCCAAACAAGAAGAGAACCAATGCAAGAACCATCATGAAACAGGGAATCCCAAATCCAAGAAATCAGCTAATGTAATCTTGGATGTAGAATAAGATTGAAAGTGTTAAGATAATGACATGAAGAATGAGCTTCTGCCTTCGCTCTCCTCTGGGTCTTCCCCCATCAAATAGATTGGCTCCAAAAGCCTGGATACAAGGCCTGTGCCTACGTTGTCCAACAGCTACTATATATATATATTGAAAGCAAGAACAAGGCTTCTTTGAAATTGAGAGAATGAAGGATAGCAGACAGATTCAACAAGGCAAGTCCCTGCCAACAATCCAAGGGAAAATTACTAGCATTCAAATTTGAAAACAAAAATCCACATTCTAAATCTTTTGCAAAGATAAGTTATGTCACTCTGTGTCTGTGTGTGTAATGATTCTCATATAGCCTAGTTGTTAATGAATATATCTGGTAGTTAATTAGTTGGTTATACATAAAACTCATTTTATTCATATAAAATATAATTATTATTAATAAAAAATTTCTTTATCTTTAATATTTATTTATATTTAATTATTGAATATAATGTTTAATTAATGAATCCAGAGTAAAGATAAAGTTCATGAAACAAAAAAAAAACTTTGCAAAGTAAATTATAAAATTATTATAATTATGAGATTCATGTTGTATCAAAATATTATTTTTAAATATTTTCAGTCAATATTCCATTAAAAATAAATATTAATTAGAGCTATAAGACTATCATTCATATAAGTGTTGCAACACAAGACAATGTTTTAGTTAGCGATTACTAGAAAAAAAATCATATATTTCTTTTCTTATCTTTATTAAAGAAAACAAACCATTATGCGCTGTGTGAAATCATGAATTGCCTTTAAATCTTGTTTATCACAAAAATTACTATAGTACTTTTCATGCATGCCAAAAATATCATACATTAATACGCGCATCACAACAAAAATGATTACTTCCATGCATTATGAGCAAATTGTTAGTGAATATGTCATGCAGTCAATCAGTATAATTTATAATATTTAATTAATAAATCTAGACTAAAGATAAAATTCATGGAACAATAATGTTTTGCACAAAAAATTATAAAGTTGTTATAATTATAAGATTTCTAATGCATCAAAGCATTGTTTCTAAATGTTCCTCGTCAATATTCTATTAAAACTAGACATTAATTAGAGTTTTCGAGACCAGTGCATATTATATTCCTTCCTTTATGAAAGGAAATGGTTTATCTTATAAACTGAGGCTTGAAACTAATATACATGTACTTGTAATATGACATATACACTGAACTAACCCGTAAGAGAACTTCATATGGAGAGATCACTTATGTCTATGGAAAGGCTCTCATGATATTTGTGTGAGTGATCTTTAGACTTAAGATCACTAAATTATCTTATATAGGGAGTGTTATGTTTTGATCATAACCACACGTTGTCTTAATCAAGGGTAACAAATAGACAGATATTGAGTATATCATAAATTATATGAAGGTATTTGAGTAATCATGAGATGATTCATCACTCTAGGTGAATTAGAAAAAATATTTCATATGTTTTCAAATAGTATTGATTGTGAAATCCTTAGCCAATGTGGAATAAGTTTTGAAAAGAATTTCAAAATCTTATTCAAATAATCAATGGCTATAATATTGAAAACTAAAACAATTTAACAAAACAGACATACTACATGCTGTAATGTTTAAATTGGAAAAATCATAATGAAGGGATAATAATTATACCGAGAAACTAGTCACTATAAGATTAAATCAAACCACTTATGATTTTTTTAATATTTGAAGGATCATAACAGGTTGCTAGATATTATACTTGATCTTCAAATATAAATCAATCAATTATTGAATTGATAGAAAATTAAATAATTAAATTTATTTAATCTTATTTTATTTATGATTATGATTTATATTTGGACCAACTTATTAGGAAACTTAATGGGTCACACACATAAGAACCATTTGTCAAAAATTAAAATGAGATGATTAATCAAGTGTGGCTTGATTATAAATAAATTTTAGAAATTGAGGGCTATAATGTAATTGATGCATGATATTACAGTTCTAAACCTAAACACAATCAAGTAAAGACTTGATTAAATAAATTTCTAAAATTAGCCTAAAATATTATATGTGATATTATTTAAGGAGAAAATTGATATTTCGCTATTTATATGGTGTTTAGGTTTTTCTATAAATAGAATGTTATGTATTTTTATTTCCTAAGAAAAAAGAAGAGAAGAGTGATAAAAGTACAATACATAAATACCTAAAAGACAAAAGAAAAGAGCTAGTACTCTAAGTTGATAAGAATCATGGGAATATGAATTATTATGAAAGTTTTATTCTCACACTAAATTGAGCTGAATCAAATAAAAATATATTAAAATTTTCAAATGCAATTCCAACTACAATTTCAATATAATTTTAATTTTTAATTTTAAAACATTTCAAAATTTATAAAAGAATCGAAGTGAGCTATTACCTTAACCAAATTAAATTGAGCCAAATCAGTTAATTTGGCTAAACATCATAAAAGTGGGGGAAAATAAAAATGGTATCTGCTCTAACCAAACAAAAACCAAATTAAGGTTGTTTGTTTGCCGAAAAATAATTTTTTTTAAAAAAATTGGATTCATATAAAATGAATTATATTTTATGTTTAGTAGTGTCTTGAAAAATAAGTTGGAAGAAACTTTTCAGTGTGTGGCTATGCCATGAAAAATAAGCTAAAAAATAATTTATTAAATTTATTAAAAGAATTGGGACTAAATCTGTCATATGAAATTGTTAAAGGATGATGAAATTGAAAACAAATCTTAATTTCATAATTTTCTTCAAATAAAATAAATAAAAATAAAAATAATGAAGATCAAATTTAATAGATAAAAAGAATTCAATTAAGAAAATAATAAGAGAAAAACAAATAATAATAATAAAAATAAGAATTAAAGTTGATATAAAAATCAAATTCTAAGGAATGAAATAAAAAAAATAAAAAAAATTCAAAACAAAATATTCAGCAATCAAAATATTGAAGACCAAATTTGATATAACCGATAAATAAAAAATATATTTTTAAATTCTTTTCAACTTCTAAATAGTATATTCCGACTAAAATAAAAGCAAAGCATTTTCTTGAAAATCAAATCAAATTCTTTTTTTATTTAATAGTGTTTTTCATCGATAAACTTTTCTAATAATAAATAAATTATGAAAAAGTTTTGAAAACGTTATAAAACAAAAGGGATAAAATTGATTGAGTTTGTTAGTTCAAAAGTGAAGTTTAAAACCGTAATTATGTTCATCCTATGCTGTATGGTTGACCCTACAATAAATTAGAAACTGTAAAGGATGATATTCGAACATTTTGAAGCTTAAACTTGTGGGAGTTTCATCATATACATAAAAATACCAATTAAAGATTAATTGGGTCGGCTAGATACCCCAAGTATACCCATTAAACATTCCATGGAAAAAAATATATGGTCTAAAATAAGCCTTAATTTTTTTTTAATTAATATGGATGTTCGAATTTGCTTGCGTGCATCTCAACTAATTCCACAGATCTTGAAGTTAACGACCATGTAAACCTCCAATAATTATCATATTAGCAATTACATGATTCAAACCTGAAATTATAACGGAGCAAATCCTTTAATTTTAAGTTTTTATTACTGGTCATAGTTAATAAATTTTGATTTTAGACCATATTTCTTTTAATTTTTAATTGTGCAATTTGATCAGATTGTTTGAATAAGTACTTAAGAATTCAAGCATTGTACATGTAATGACAGAAGCTGATCTACAGCCAACAGAGTTGGATTTGAAGTGTGTTTGGTATTGCGGTTGCTGTTGTGGTTGTGGTTTGAAAAAAGTTGTTTTATAAAAAGTACTTTTAGTTGAGGTTGATTTGAAAAAATAGGTGTTTGGTTAAAACTGTGGTTAAAATTGAGGTTGAAGAAAAAGTAGTTTAATATGTTTGGTTAAAAAAATGCTTTTCAAATTGAGGTTATAAAATAATTAAAAATATTTTTAATTTAAATATTGTAGATTTAACTACTATTATTACATCATGAAATAAATAA
>Ga0307517_10008536_pt1 | contig 14685 bp, 17 predicted proteins | sample 23_EM_MG_FD_194515 | JGI IMG/M metagenome (GOLD analysis project Ga0307517, IMG submission 194515) | Populus trichocarpa ectomycorrhiza microbial communities from riparian zone in the Pacific Northwest, United States - 23_EM | ecosystem: Host-associated > Plants > Roots > Unclassified | place... | reverse complement strand
AATGCAAATCAATGCCGCCCTGGATAAAAGGGAGAATAGTGTATGCGTCAGCGGACAGGACACAAAGCATTGAACGGTTTCAATCGGATTCAGAACTGCCCCTTTGGCAAGTAATGTTCCCCGCCGACGAATGCGGCATTTTTGCAGCAGGAAGGTTTTTCCTTTTGTCGGATAAGGCGTCGTGCATAGTTGAGGTGTTCACAGTAGATGTTGTTTATGTGTTTGAGCGTCAGCGTCACGCTCAGGAATATTGCCCATCGATATCATGTGGGAGTGCCTGAGCGACGTACGACGACAGTGATTCGAGACAGCGAAACACAATTAATCCATTGGCCAGCGTTCTCGTCTCGACGCCTAATAACACACCGTTCGATTACCGAAGCGGTGCAGGGGAGGTACAGGGTGTGCCGGGCAACCAGAACAAAGCTATGGGTAGGGAGACGATGTTCAATCACGTTTCGCTCAACACACACACCCTCCGGGACCAACCTGACTCGCTATGCTCCAGTTGACAGCACCTCGTCGAGCGATACGGGTATCGGCGGTTGTCGGTTTCGGCCTGTATATGTGGCCTCTCATTTTTTCACCACTCTCTTTCAGTTTCTGCGTCTCCACCATGCCCGGTCTGGACGCTGAGAACATTGAGGGATAGCTCAGCGTTCTCGCTCTCCCGCACAAGTCTCGGATTCTCAAAGGACGACAGCAATCGAGGATGATCAGGACGGATGCTGAACTCGATCCTCTCACCCTTGCTGCCTCCTCCGCTTCCGGACCTCATGGACAAAGTGGATGGGTGACGACGCATCTTCTGAAGAGTGCACAGTGCCGCCCAGAGGGTAGGAGACCCGACCGGCACGTGTACGAGTGCGCAGCAGAGGTCGTGGACTTGGATGTGAGGAAGTGGGACAGGATGTTGATGAATATTTCGTCTGGGAGCTGGAGTATTGTGGAATCGGGTTAAACTGGTCAGATAGCGTTCTGCGAGGAGCTCGCTGCCGGTGGCCGTCTCAACAACGGACCTCAAAGGTTTGTAACCCGCGGTGATCCAGGCATCGAGCCTCTGAAGCCAGTTCATCAAGCGGGCGGCCGTAATGTCCGCAAGGAGCCGCCACATGGCCTTCAGCATTCCATGATCCAGAGCCGGACTTCTCCGGCGCTCGTCTGCTTGTTTCTTCCTTCGCCCTTATATCCTTTTATCTTATCGTCTATTTATCTCTGTCCCCCACCTCACACTCAAAAATGGAGGATTTGGAGACCTATCAGACTCCTCTCACTAGGTCTGACCCCCGCTTCTCTGCTGGAAAGATCGTTATGTGTGGGAATTTATTGAACTGGAAATTGTAGCCGATATGCGAGCAAGGAGATGGCGTATCTCTTTTCCGCGGCCGTCAGTAACCCCCATGACCATTTACACTCGGAAGGAGCGGGAGAGCTGATAGTTTCCTTAACAGAACCGACACCACACTTGGAGGGAACTCTGGCTCAACCTCGCCATCGCGGAGAAGGAGCTCGGACTCCCGATCCCCGACGAAGCCATCGAACAGATGAAAGATAACCTCGTTCGTCCCCCTCCCCTTTTCTCATCAATGCTAGGCTTCTGACGCCTGCACTTTGCATCCTGGATCTTGTGCAGTATTTGGACCGGAAACAATTTGAGATCACTGCTGAAGAAGAAAAGAAAAGAAGGCACGATGTCATGGCACATGTGCATACATTCGGTGTTGTTGCGCCTGCCGCTGCAGGGATCATACAGTTTGTGCCCTCTATCCACCCATCCGGTACTACCCTGATATCGTCGCACGCAGTCTCGGAGCGACATCATGCTATGTCACTGAGTCAGTTCCAGCACCTCCCTATCCATGACCCCCGTCACAACTCAGCTCATATCTACTAATTCAGTAACGCGGACCTCATCTTCCTCCGTCAAGCGCTCACCTTTCTCATATCAAAAATCTCCGTGGTGATCTCACGATTCACCGACTTCGCCCGTAAATACAGGGACATGCCGACGCTCGGCTTCACGCACTATCAACCTGCCCAACTCACTACTGTCGGAAAGCGAGCCACGCTCTGGATCCAGGTTGATCTCCCTCTCTACAACGCAGATAGGTGAATGAGGTATGCTCATCTATGTGCGGATAGGAACTCCTCTGGGACCTACGGAACCTCAAACGAGCACGAGATGATCTCGGCTTCCGCGGCGTAAAGGGAACGACAGGTACTCAAGCCAGTTTCCTAACCCTCTTTGATGGGGACCACGCAAAAGTAGAGGCCTTGGATAAACGCGTCACCGAACTGTGTGGGTTCCCGTATGCATACCCCGTCACGTCCCAAACGTATTCTCGGAAGATTGATATCGACGTCCTGGCGCCATTGGCGAGCTTTGGTGCGACGGCACACAAGATTGCGACTGATATCCGGTTGTTGGCGAACCTCAAGGTACGCGCTGCAGAACGACCAACCGTTTAACACTCTTTGCTGATGCTTGCATGCGTATAGGAACTCGAGGAGCCTTTCGAAACGACACAAATCGGGTCTTCTGCGATGGCATACAAACGCAACCCGATGCGGTCGGAGAGGATATGCAGCTTATCCCGACACCTCATGACGCTTCACCAAAACGCTGTCATGACCTCAAGTGTGCAGTGGTTCGAGAGGACCTTAGATGACTCGTCAGTTCCCACAGAATCTCCTTTGCTGTTTTGACTCTAAGGGGGATCCAGGGCAAACCGACGAATCACCCTCCCCGAGGCCTTCCTGACAGCTGATGTCGTCCTGAAGACACTACAGAATGTGTCCGAGGGGTTAGTGGTGTATCCGAAGGTGATCGAGAGACACATCCTCCAGGAGTTGCCGTTCATGGCTACCGAAAACATCATCATGGCGATCGTGAAGAAGGGCGGAGATCGACAGGTCGCACATGAGAAAATCAGGGTACGATATGATTCGCCTCCGGTTTAGATCCGTCGAAAACTGCCACTGGCTGACGGTGCTAATGTGGCTCATATAGGTCCTATCTCATCAGGCCGCCCACCAAGTCAAGCAACTTGGTCTCGAGAACGACCTTATCGAGCGGGTCAAGGCCGATCCATACTTCGACCCGATCAAGGAAGACCTCACCTCCCTCCTTGAGCCAAAGAGTTTCGTGGGGAGGGCACCGGAGCAGGTGGAGAAGTTCATCGAAGAGTGGGTGAAGCCGGCTCTGGATAACGATGAGAGTCACGATGGAATTGAAGGCGGTGTCAAGGCCGAGTTGGCTGTCTGAAAGGGCGGTGACAGCCAAAATGAAATCTGATAAACCTTGGACGTGTATGCGTAGATTTCGTTCGGAACGAGTTCAGACCCAGAGCGTGTGGGAGAGGGAAACCTGTGGGCTCCCCCTGTCGTTCACTGTAATCGCCTGTGGGACTCATACGTAATGCGGATGACGAAATGATCCTTCGGATGCAAAGACAAAGTCGCAATTTCGGGCACGGATGGGTTAGCTCGGTCAGAAGTCAGAGAGGCGTCGGGGCACAAGGTATTGTTTTCGTTTCAGTATGAGGTTACATGCATAAGAAGCCCGGTGGAGACTGAACGTTCAAGCTTAAGAGTTAGAGTAAGCTGCATGGATTGAGCGCGAGTGCAGGGCGAGATGTGAGAATGCGATTACTATCACGCGCGCCTGGTACATGGAAAGGAAGGGAGGAAGGACGAGAGAGGTGGATTAATTGGATTTAGGTTTCTCGCCGTGCTTCTCCTCGAGCTTGGCCTAAGAATCGCGAGAAACATGTCAACTCGGGTAGGATGTCAATGAAGATAGGTTGCGTACGAGTTCCTCCTGCTTGGCTTGGATCTGTGGAAGAGAAGGGAGTTAGTCCCGTAGCGAGATACCACGAACAGTGTGAAAAAGAACACGAACCTCCTTCCTCAGCTTCTCAAGCTGTTGACGCTCATGCCTGCGCGTGTACTCGTCTGCATGACGGGAAATGTCAGCAACCACTACGGTAGGAGCCCCAGATATCAATATATCGTACCCTCATGGGCCTTTTCCTTCTTGCTATAAAAACAAAAGGTCAGGAGTTCCGTTAAACCACGAAGAATCCGCAAAAGTGGGGAGACTGACTTGAAACCCCGAGACTGTGCGACAGAACCCTCAGATCTAGAGTAGGCGTTGGAGAGACCGCGACCGAGCATTGGAGTGGCAGTGGCGGGGGCACGACGAGCGATGGAATTCCTGATAGCGATAGAGAACATGCCGTTTGTCTTTGTGGGGACTGTATGAGGGGAAGAGAGTTGGAACGTTTTTATATTTCCCCTCCGTCAGATCTCGGTTCGAACCGGGCCCATCCCAGTTGACGCCTGGAGCCTGTCCTGCCTCCCACCTCACTTCTCTTTATTTCGCCTCCAAACCTTCTCTCGCCCTCCCTCATGTCCTTCGTCGCCAGGCAAGCCCTCTCAGTCGTGCGTATCCAAATTCATAACCCAAAACTCCGGAAATTCACGATTTCTTTTCTGACCCTTGCGTTTACTCGTTCAGACACGGACTGCTTCCAGGTCCGCCAGGTTCCTGTCATCCTCCTCCGTCCTCCGAAAGGGTCTGTCATTCCCCCGGAATCCACCTAGACGCGATACATATACTCAACCTTACCTTTCCATCCCGCGTAGATTTCGTCCAGGACTTGTACCTCAAAGAGCTCAAGGTATACAAGCCAGCGCCAAAGGTATAACCTCCCCCATTATTACCCGTCCTCAACCTCAAACTCATTCGCGGCCTTGTCCCTCTTCTTAGGCTGCCAATGACCACGTCGGTTCCGTAAAAGAGTTCTCCGCTCCTGCTACACCGCAGGCTCCCGCCCTCCCCGCCGACCTCGCCTCGGAACTCGCCAAATACGATGCGACGGAACCAGTTTCCACTCCTTCCGCTGCCACCGCTGACGCCGGCCATGTCGCTCCTGGAACGACCGGGGCTGATGCGTTCTTGTCGTTCCTGGAGGCTGATATTCCAAAGGACGAAGCTCACCATTAGAGTCGACCCCGCTTGATCTTGGTGGAGGAGTTGACACGGCGTCATGTAATCATCCCGCAGGTTGACAGAAAAATAGAAATTGGCATTCTGCGTCCCTTCGTTCGTCGCGTACGCGAGATCTGCGCCTCCCGCAACGTCCGAGGCAGTCGTTTGTGCGTTCTGAGGATACTTCACGTTCTCCGCGGGGGAAAGCCATGTATGGCCGTCAGAAGACATTTGTTACCGATGTTTCGTTCGAGCGTCGCGCGGATTCCAATACTCTTTACTGCTCTCTCGTAATTCCCTTCGTGGAAAATGGTCGGGATACTTGGTGTGACAGAAAGCAGAAAACATGGCCATGTTAGATTGAAAACTCTACCCTGTGTCCCGTTCGTCACCTGTTCATGACCGTGGACTCACATCTGTCTAAGGTTTTGAACCCACCACTCCAATCCGCAGAGTGGCTCGCAGGGTTGGCACACGGCATCCGACTCCGATACTCACGCAAAAAGGCTCAGACGGAGATAAGATGATGAGTTATTCAAAAGCCATACGAGAATCTTGGAAGTTCTGGGGGTGTTCGGTTATATGATCGTGATTCATGGCGCTAACTCAGGCAACACAATGTGGGGACGGCGCGGTTTCCTCGAGGCTAGGAGTACGCCCCTGGAACGTTGACGGTGGGCAAACAGCCTCCCTTTCTGTCACCACGATCTTCCCGCTCGATCAGTCCATGGCCGACACAAACTTATGCCCGAGTGCGCCACCAGCCTCATGAACCCGAGCGGTGGCAGCTGATGAGTAGACGATTTAGTCGACTTCGCCAGGTTTGGTCACAAGGACCTCATTAGACTGGGAGAAGATCTGTTGAACACATTCTCCGCCCTCCGCCTGACTCTGAGCCATCCTCACCTCTACCTAACACCAGACCGTAGATATTTATCGTCGATCTCCGACGTGATATCAAGGGATAGAACTTCAACGGGTTTATCCCCAGCGGAAGCACTGGTGGAAACCTTTTCCGAGGTATATTTTCTCCGTTAAATCTTTCCTCAGTGTCTGAGGTCGCCGGCGGTTAGGCCATATCAGCCTTGGCCCTCCCTACGCAGCCCTATCTGCTGCCGGGATTGTGGCTCAGACTTTATATTCACACCCTCCTCCTCCGTGGATCGTGGATCTTCCACGGTGTTGAACTACGTGGTGGACCCCCGCGCTATGCGCTCGGCGGATCCATGGGTATTTGGAAGGGAAATTATCACGGGGAGCCGGTGTGCATTAAAGCGATCTTGTCACTGGATCGGACCCTCCTAGGGAGGGTCGAAAGGGTACCCGCCTCTCTTGTCCAACCAGAGGTAAACTGAGTGCGCCTCACACTAGACCCTCTGCCGTGGAATCGAAGGGTGCAAGTATCTCTCCCATCCGAACGTACTTCCAATCATCGAAGTTTCAATGACACTGTTCCCGCTTTGCATCATGAGTCCGTGGATGCCAAACGGGAACATCATGCAATATACCCGAAAGAACCGGAGTGCCAATCGGTTAATGCTGGTATGCATCCATTAAGATCGATAAGGACAATCCACTGACCATGCCCACAATAGCTCGCAGAAGTCTGCCACGGCCTCTCATATCTTCATGGGCTAGGTATTTCACATGGTTCCATCGCTCCGGTAGGCAGAACAAGGCAGTTAGCACACCTGCCTGCATAATGACACTTCACACATCCAGAGCAACATCCTGATTACTCGAGATGGCCAGGCATGCCTTGGGGACTTTGGGATGGCCCACTCGTTCAGACATGCCTCAAATACCATGTCTTTCTCAGAAAATATCCGTTATCTGGCCCCGGAACAGCTTGACTTTGTCGACGACTGGTCTTCATGTAGAACCGACGTTTACTACGAGCTGTCTTCAAATGAGAGCGACATGTATTACGAGCTGTCTTCGGAAGAGGGCGACGTTTACCACGAGCTGTCTTCGGAAGAGGGTGACGTTTACCATGAGCTATCTTCAGAAGAGGGCGATGTTTACTACGAGCTGTCTCCGGAAGAGAGCGACGTTTACGACGACCTGTCTTCGGAGGGGAGTGATGTTTACTACGAGCTGTCTTTGGAAGAGAGCGACGTTTATAACGGGCTGTCTTCTAAAGAGAGCGATGTTTACTCCCTTGCAATGACTTCCTTCACAGTATGTTCCCCCCGCCCCCCACCGCTAACCGGACTAACACTTGACACTACTATTAGCTCCTCACGGGAGTGTTGCCGTATGATCATGTCCTCGATCACGATGACATTGTGTCCCATATTTGGTCCGGCGAACGGCCCCCTCGCCCAAAGAATTCGAATGGGAATCGATGGTTGCAGGATGATGCCTGGGATATGATCACAACTTGTTGGAGTCAGGAGCCAAAACAGCGATGGGAAGTCCCCGCCGTGTGCGACCTATTTTCAACATTGGGCCTCCAAGAGGTCCAGCGCCAACAAAGCAGAAAAATACTCCCACGGATCATCTCTTTCTTCCAGTTTTTGCGAGATTCAGAACCAGAAATTGAGAGGCTTGTTAGTGAAATGGATAAGGTAGGCTCTTTCACATTCCCCACGCCTTTCCAAGGTTAATACGGGCCGCAGCTTCTAGAGAGTCGCAGTATGTCAGATCGGGAACGACTAAGATTGTTCAACAAGCTTTGCAAGACATGCAGTCGACATCAAGTGATTCCAAAATCCATGTACATCCCTGACTGTTCGAAGAACTCCAATGAAGTTGAAAGTGGGGGCTATGCCAACATATCGCAGGGTACATACAAAGGATGTCGCGTAGCTATCAAGATTCTGCGTGTGTATACCACAAGCGACCTGGATGTCATCCGCAGTGTGAGTGTTTTGCCTACGCCATGATACCCACATGGATAAATGGATTGCAGAGATTCTGTCAAGAAGGAGTTGCATGGAAACACCTCCGGCATCCAAACATCTTGCCACTGCTTGGAGTGACAATAAACGAACACCGGTTTGCGATGGTCTCTGAGTGGATGGAGAACGGAAATATCAACGAGTTCGTTGGGAAGGATCGGCATGTGAACCGCACTGAACTTGTATGTGTGCGCTCGAGCCCAACAGGAGCCTGGCTGATTCAACATTCAGTTGGTTGACGTTGCAAATGGGTTAAAGTATATGCATGATCTCTGTATAGTTCACGGAGATCTGAAAGGGGTACGTTCTCCCATCAATATTGAATATATACACGCCTCTCACCCATCTACAAAGGCGAACATCTTGATCAACGGGGATCGACGAGCCCGTATCGCCGACTTCGGCCTCACAACCATCACTGGTGTGGTAACTCGTGCCTCTGAAAGGGCTTCCCAGGTGTCGTTGATATCGAATGATACGCTGATGCCATTTACTGCTGGGGGGACCTATCGGTGGATGAGTCCCGAACTCCTCGACCCAGAACGGTTTGGGATGCCAGAATCAGAGGACAACAGGCCGACAAGACAGTCCGATTGCTACGCTCTCGGGATGGTCATCTACGAGGTGAGTATTCGCATCAGGAAATTCATTCTTGCCAACAGTTAATCGGTGGTATCTCAGGTCTTGTGCGGACACCACCCATATGTTGAAATTCGGTCGGATATTCTGGCTATGAGCGCGATCACTGAGGGAGATCGACCCGAGAAGCCAAAGGGAGCAGGAAGCCTTGGATTCAGCAACGAACTGTGGAAGATCATTGAAAAATGCTGGCTAGAAGACCGCAGCGCACGGCCTGGCGTAAGGGAAATCCTTTCCGGTTTGAATGACGCTGCAGCGTTCTGGTATATGAGAGGGTTCTGACTCGCGATAGGGCACTTGAACAGCACATGTATTGATGATCCTTCGTTCGTTGTTTTTTCCTATGTGTATCTCTTGTTACATTCATTTATCCAGCAAATAACGGAATTATACATGCCCATCGGGTATCACGAACAACGACCTCGCACAAGCATCGGCTTTACCTACAACCTCCTTAACAGCTTGAGCACACCCCAGGGGAGCGTAATCTTCCCAGCATCCACATTATCCTTGAGGTTCCACGAAATTTTCACCGTCTCACCAAAGATTTTGGGTTGACCCGATCCCGACACCGAACATACCGGGAGCCTAGTGGTACCAGGGATAGGGATCACATCCTCTCCTTAAGCCAACATCCATACCAAAGCAATCTGGCTGGGGGTAGCGTCACACTTCTTGTCGAACTTCTTCAGACCGTCCGCGAACTTGAGGATGCTGGAGAGGTTCTCCTTTGAGTGCCTCGCGATATATTTACAAATATCACCGTCCTCAAACTGGTCAGGAGATTTCTGCGGATAATTCAGTCCGCCGTTCTACCATTGCCCAGGAATGGTTGACTTACGTAGCGGCCGGCGACGAGACCCCTTCCTGAGGGGGAAGTGCACAACAATCTTGACGCCAAGCTTCCTCGCGGTCTTCAAAGGTCCGATAGTCCTGCCCCCAGTATCCAAGGTGAAGGTAAGTACTCAACCTGAATGGCGGAGATCGAGTGGATGGCGCAAACCCTACGGAGGGTCAAAATTGCAATCTCAGGGAGTCCGAGGTATTTGACCTTCCCAGCTCTAAAAAGGATGAGGATCCTGCGAGACGGAGCCATTGCTCACTTTACAAGCTTTGCCACCTCAGCGACGGCGTGCTCAGTTGATACCGTGGGGTCGGCACAGTGGAGGTAGTAAAGGTCGACGTAATCGACTCCCAACCTCGGCAGAGACCTGGTTGAAGGCCTTTTATCCCTCTTTCACTAGGCCATGGCAGCTGGTTCACTGATTCAGATATCGGTCTTGCACGATGACGACCCAGGGATCGACGTTCGGAATATGAGCCCGCGAGATGGGGGGGGTGCCCGTTGAAGCAATTGAGTAGGCCACGCTGCTGGTCCACATAGTTGGGCAGGATTAGACGTATACTCTGCGCTTTTCCATTGGCAAGACGAGAAACCGTGGGGTGAAGTGGCCATCTGACTGGGAAACCAAGAATACGCGTACGTGACATCGCGGGACGACCCGTGCTGCAGATGCTTGAACCCGGCGTATTTCCCACGGTTGCCCGTCCTGGCGCACGCTACTCTCACCTCGGATTCAACCGTTTCGGTCATTCCTGACCTTCGCGGAACCCGGACGATCTGCCTACGTATCTCACGCGTCGTCTTGATTACCTCGAAAGATGTCGCCAAAGCTAGCCCTCCTGCGCTTTCTAGCATCGGTTTATTCACTAATTGAATACACCAGTTCCTCTGGTGGAACCACGCACACATATCGAGCCTCAACGCCATCGAAAGGGACACCGACGCGCACCCCTAGTACCCCTAATCCGAGGACGAACTCTTGACCGCTTTGATTAACCCTGGTTCCAACAATCGCTCCCACCGCCGGTAACATAGTCGACCCTGTAACCTTTGTTCCATGCTGCGCTAAGAGAGGCGACCTAGTGGATGGAGCGGTAGGCAACGTTATACCTTGTGGCGGTCATGGCTAAAGCTGAAGCTCGAAGTTTGGAGTGTGCCCGGTTACCCGCTTCGGTCGTAATACACGGGGCCGCCGGCCATCGTCCACTTCGAGTTCAACTCCAGAGGCCAGCTCGACTTCCAGCCTGATTCTGGATACCGACCTCTGGTGAAAGTAACTCTCACATCGATCCCAATTCCACGTTCCCCTCCGCATGCTCTGTGTTATTCCCCCCTCTTCTGCGTTGGATGGGTTATGTAAAAATGGTTCAACCGAAATTTTTGACGTGTGGCGCCGATGCTTCCGGTCTCCTCCCGCCCCTGGTTCACACCATTTGAGTCACTGACGCTGGGTGTTGATCCACCCATCGCACTCCAAGGCACTGTGACACCTAGCCACCGCACCTGACGGGCTCACCCTGTAACGAGGTCGAGCTACCGGAATAGTTGATTTATGAGAATCTGTATCCAACCCAGGATCGCACGCTCCCCTCTCGAACACCTTGACGACGTTCGGATCTTCGCGCTTATCTTGTGACGTTGTGGAAATTGGGTGTGGTTTACCCTTCGGCGTGGGGTGTTGCGGTCTTGAGCTTGAACCCCCAACACGAGTGTTCCGGGCTTACGGGTGGAACTACGAGGAGAGCATCACACTTATACACATAGGTGCGGTTCTGTATTGCCAGTTCCCGATGAATTGTCTCACCCGGTGCCCAAACGTGGAATGACGGATACTTATGTGGACCTTGTTACCATCGCGATCCGTCGGCTGGTGGGCTGCCCAATCCCCCAGGTTCCCCCGCATTGGAAATGCAGCTGTGGCTTTTCACGAATAATGAGACTGGGCGGATGGGGGATTGTATCCGAATGCCAAGAGAGGAGGATCACCTGATATGCTCCTCTGGGCCTGGTCGCGGTGCAAGTGGACGGATCTCGCGATGGGGACGGACGCCCAGGATCTGTCGGTCGGAGTGCCACACGGACGAAACCCGAAGTGATGACAGCGAACCGTACGAGAGCAGGGTGCGTTGCAAGTTGTATCGGGTGCAGTATGCTTATACCCAAAACAGGCCACGGGGCGAAGGGTTTAAATCTGGGGTGCGCCCTGAAACATTTCAACGGTGATCTTGAGTACGGGCGAGGAGGCGGTGCCATTGTTATTGAGAGGCGGGGATATGTAAAATTCTCGATGTTCGGTTCATGTTGGTTCTTCCCTGCAAAACTCCTGCTGATTTAGCTGACAGTGGCCCGGTTCGAACCGAACTTCGAGAACACTGGGTGGAGAGGACCGCTGGGACGGGAGTTGGACGTTGGACGCGCATTTTCAATGCTCAATGTTGCAACCTGGGAAGCCTGCTAGCTGACCGACCTTCCACGGAATCCGCACAATCACTTCTTCCCTGCTCTGTTCCTCGCAAGCATTGAGAACAGCCACCCCGAACAGAAATTCCACCGTGAGAGGAGGCATTCAGGGACCAAGCCGTTTGTAGACAGTCCGGTATCTATGGGAGGACCAAAAAGAAGGCAAATGATAAACAACGGCAAAGATTGATGTTCATCTCCACACTTCAACTCAAGCACCCGTATGCAGCACCGTCCATTCTTCAGCAGGGTGGATCCCCTCTATCTCCGTGCCCACGTCCGTCACAAAGGCTGCGGCTATGTCAAAACTCAGCTTTTACGGATCCGCACAGTAGATCGAAAGACAAGCACGTCCGAACTGTCGAGGGGAAACGCTTGGATCCAAGCTTTTCGGCAGTTTCGTGGTGACATCACCTTGAGCGCTTTTCAATGAGAATTTCCGGGAATTAGAACGCATGATCCGCCCAAAGCGAGCGACAGCGCCCTCCCACAGTTGGAATTCGATGAAACAACAATCTGTTGCCTGCACTGTGGACGTGTTCGACAGAATCCACTCTGTGGGGATTTCTCCCCCTCCCCTGCGCGGTGCTATCTTCACATCCCAGGCTTCGCGTCTACGCACAGCAGCTCGAAGACAACGTTCACAAGCCCGATGTTCCATCTCTCAACCGGGGTGGCGGACAGAAGATCATTCCCACACAGGCTGTTCCTCTCTATTAGGATTCATTTTACAGGGACGATCTGATTCTGATTCCCAAATCCCAAAACAATTACAATGGAACACTTCCCCTCTCCTAATTCTCAAATTCGGACGAGTTGGGCGTCACGCCAGGGCGGTTGATGCGGTTCGAATTGATTCACTCATAAAATCTTCGAAACGTCGCAACGCCTGGAAGGATTTTTAAGCGTGCTTAGAGCTTGGTTTATTTGCCCCGCCCTTCCACACAGGCCCTTCTGACTGTTGATATCTTTTGCCAACGTGTAGCCTCCGATGTTATTTCTCCGAATCGCCTCAGTCCTTCTTGTAGCCAGCATTCAGCTCGTCGCTGCTGCTGATGGACAACCCGAGTTCGCCGCTCCGGATATCTTCGTGTCTGCGGGAGACCCCGATACGACGTTACAACCCTACGTCGGGAACCCCGTCAAAGGGGATGACGCTGTCGACGACACCAAGGTGATTCGCGGGTTATTGATGTCCAGGCAGTCTTGTCCAGGTGGGTATGGAGTTTGCAATGATGGAGGGTGAGTATTCTTTCAGTATCCGTGTTGTGAGCCGCTGATGCGACTTTGTGGTGGATAAAGGTGTTGCCCAATCGGTGGACAATGCTGTGGAGGACGCAGTACGTACACACACGTTGCGTGACTCGTTGTCATTCTGGGAGCTGACGTTGGCCATTCTTGCAGAATGTTGTGGATCCGGCCAATGGTGCTACAGTTCTGGTTGTTGCAACCAAAACGAGAGTGGTTGCGATGGCGTTTCGTGCTGTCCTTCCGGATCGAACTGTTGCAAAGGTGGAGGATGCTGTCAACCTGGGTGAGTCCTCTCTTTGAATCCTCGAGGTGAAAGGCCGATGTGACTGACCTACTGAATGCGGTCGCCAGTTACTACTGTACTGTTGTGAACGGGAAGAAGGGATGCTGCAGGGACGGAAAGATTTGCACTAGTGGCGGCGGTGGCGGTGGCGAATGCACTAATTCTGGATACGTTCCTTGTACCGGAGAGAGTTTCTGCTGCCGTGCGTGCTCTCGTTCCCATTCCCTCCCAGTCCATTCACGCTCACGCGCATTTTCTCGTTGTAGCGTCTGGATACGCCTGCTACCGTGATAGTGCCAACACTGCTCGGTGTAGCCTCGACTCGACCTACACCATCACTCGAACCTCCACATACCCCAAACTAACCTTGACTTCCACAAGTCCTCGATCAACCAGCACGCCCGGCAGTGGCAACGATAACTCCAACGATGATCTCGGGGATGGTCTGCCAGACGGCTCGGGTTCCAACTCGATTGGTTTAACTGGCCTCAACTCGACCAGCTCTCGTTCAAGCTCAAGCTCGAGCACCAGTTCAAGGCCGAGCCCGACTCCATCTGAGATTGCTTCATCTAACGTCAGCGGTGCGGCGGATTGGAAAGGTTCGTTAACCTTCTTCGGTATCGCTCCGTTCTTCGCTTGGATAGGTACGTGGTCGCTCGGTGAAACTTCCTGCCTGCAAGTCACGCTTACGACTTACCCCAACAGTTTACCTTCTCTAAGAATCCTTCTTTATCACTGTACCCGATACCCCACGCCCTCTTTATCCCATTCAGTCGCGAACGATTATACTGCGGTGTTTGATATTTATTCAAGCCTTCCTAAATAAAAATAAAATGCAAAACCACGTGAAACGAGACCAAAGGTTACATGCCCCCTACTACTAGCCACGATCGATATCCTTGATCTGTACTCTACGTGTGGGTAGGGCACGCCCACTAACCTAAATATGATATATATCCATTTCTCCAAATCATCTGGAAGGTACCCTCGAAGAGACCGTGAACAGGATTATGGTAAGATAGTGCCGGTGCAGCTACTGGAATCTTATCTTACCTTTGAACCGCGAAGGTTGACGAAGCAACGGAATATGACCTCCATTGCAATCATTTCTCCTAAATTAGGGAATACACAGTATGGGGAGTCCGGGGTAGCGTGCGGGGTTCGAACTTTCCGAGCGGAAGTTTACCGGCCTGGGTTTGGTCACTTTGGTGGATCATCCACAGGAAACAGATTGGGTTTCTTGGTAAACCGCAAACCCCATGTACTTAACCAAATTTCGTATAGCTCCAGGCCTTCGGCGCTAAGACCTTGT
>Ga0307517_10008535_pt1 | contig 14689 bp, 6 predicted proteins | sample 23_EM_MG_FD_194515 | JGI IMG/M metagenome (GOLD analysis project Ga0307517, IMG submission 194515) | Populus trichocarpa ectomycorrhiza microbial communities from riparian zone in the Pacific Northwest, United States - 23_EM | ecosystem: Host-associated > Plants > Roots > Unclassified | place... | reverse complement strand
TCTGCTAGTTCTACCAATTGTTTTTTGAATTCTTGTTATAGTGATTTTTTTTCTAATTAATTAGATATATTTTATTAGTTTGTTTTGATTATGCTTGGATTTTTTTTTTATGTTTTGCTTTTAGCAGAGCCATCAAAATTATAAATTTTTTCTTACGATATATGTTTTGATTTTAGGTTGAACGATGAACAAACTAAGAAGAATTAATTCTTTATTATTTTTTGCTTTATTTCAAAGTTTATCAAAAATAAATAATGTTTCATTTTAGCTAATATTTCTTATATACTTTGTATGTTTATATTTGATAGGTATAAAAACCAACAATATTAAAGTGATAGATACATTATGAAGATGAAATTAACTTCATTGCTTTGACTCAATTTAGTATTGCTCTAAACCTTTTACCTTATACAAAAATCATTATATGTTTGTAGTAAGTTATTTGAATAAAACTAAATTATACAGGTTTTATTTTACAACTCATGTACAATAAATTAAAACAAATATTATATCTTGTTATATTAATTTTGCCCCCTAACAAATAATCCTAGCGCCGTCCCTGATGACAAGTATCAGATTGTGCTATTTTACCGATTGTTTTTAAACCATACTAATTTAAATACAAACCTTATAAGACTCCATTCGAGTTGTGATTTGATCTAAGATTTAGATCATGAGTTTGTTGGTCAATATGAACTTAGTGGTGTACTCGGGTTTACTCAGATAAATTTAAAATAATATCATTTTAAAATATTATTTTTATTAAAACAATAATTTTTTTGAAAAACAGAAGAGTTAAAATAAAATGTTTTTAGGTTTTGATTGAATCGATGAAATCATGACTTAATTTATTTAATTGTATCAACTTCTAAACTGATTCAACATAAAACCCGATTAGAGCTATATCTCAAGTTGTCGTAGCACCAGATTATTCTAAAAAGCCCAACCAAGTTTTATAATAACAATTTAAAAAGTATTTTATATTTATTAGTAGTCTGTAAGAATTTTCTTTTTTATGAGCTACTATCTCCTACTTATGTGTACTTCCACGATACATGAGACTGATGACGTGGCACTATAGGGAATGCTTATAGAGTTGACTATTATGATTGACTTTTTTATTGGTAGTTTTCGGGTGATGGTGGCTAGGTGGTGTAGGGTGATAGGGTGGGTAGGGAAGTAGGTTAGTGATTTTAATATTGGTTGGGTTGATAAAGGGGAAGAGGAAAGTTCGAGATTGTTTAAGAATATGGTAAAAATTATAAAATGTTTTATAGTTTGAAAATATATTATTTTTTTTAAAAAATTATTTTTAATATTAATATATTAAAACAATTTAAAAATATAAAAAAATTCAAAATTTAGCTAAACTATAATTACACGTCTGTACAGTTCCTTAATGGGAGAGAAAGTTACGGTTGTTAACATGGTAGGGATCTGAAAGAATTGGGGTTTTGCTGAAGCTTGATTCTGTTCAAGATTCTTTGAAATATAATGACTTCGGCAATGCATGATGGTAAAGATTTTATGATATGTTTATATGATTTTACATGCATTATTTTCTTATAAAATATTTAGGTGAGCAATTTTTTTTTTTTAAAAAATTAATAACCTAGATTATAGTCTTGACCAATCAAATAAGTTGCTTTTATTTGAATCAAACAAAAAAAAGGCAAAGATTGAAAAAAGACTTAAAAAACAACCGCAATAACTAGGGAGAAAAAATTTGTATCCAAGAGCAAAAATTAATATTGTTTAATTTTTAGTCAATTAAATATAGAATGATGAAATATGATAATGAAAGGGGAAAAACGGTGTGAGTCAACTTGAGCTAGCATGATAGATATATAATTTAGGAATTAAGGGGTGAGCTAGTCCGGGCTAACCCGCCAATCCCGTGTTCTAAGTCATGAGATTAAGATAACTTAATAGAAAAGAAATCGAAGAAAATCACAAAGCCAATTTTTTTTTTTAAATAACAATGTCGAATGACAAAATATAAAAAGAAAATGAGAAAAAAAAGGATGTAATTTTGTTAATTTTTCAAACCCGTGACTAGGGTCATCAGATCAGAAGTATCATGCATGAAAAACCACAAAGCTCAATCCCCAAGAAAAAAAATCGATAGAGGATAAAATAAAAGAAAATCACATAAAAATATTCAAAATAAAAAATAGCAATTAAAAGAATGAAAGTTAAAATCAAAATAAAAAATAAATCAAAGGACAACAACAAATTTTTGATTTAAGGGTTAAATTAAAAAGAATAGTAACCCAAACAAAAGGATAAAATAAAATCAAAAGAATCATAAGCAAATTGTAAAAAATAATATACCATAAATTTGGATTAAAAGATGAAATTGAAAACCAATAAAACTTCTATAAAAGGGCAAAGGAAAAAAATTAATAAATCAAAAGAATAAAGATTAAAATGGAAAAAATAATATATGGTTAAAAAAAGTGAAAAAAGGATGTTGACCACCATTAATTTTCTAAACTTGTGTCATAGGTAATGAGATCAAGATGGCCCGATTGATTTAAGACCTAAATCGAGCAGAGTTTCAATAAAAATAAAAGAAGAATTGACTCGATATGATCCAAGCAAGTTGCAAGTAAAAGAAGACATGAAAGATCATATGTAACAACCCTCTAATATTCATTTATTTTCAAAACATGTCATTGATTAAAAATCCTGAAACAAGCAATATTTTTTGCACTTGTTCCACCCTTCATTCCTTATGTATAAATTAATATACTTATGTCCTCGTTAATTACCCATTGTGTTATCATCATATACATATTGTTTAACATTCAACAAGCATTCATAATGATCTTAGGCTCACAACCCATCAATGCATATACAATGTCCCATTCTTTTCCACAAAATAGTGTTCCATACCATCCATCGAGTTTTCCATTACAACATAATCACATATATTAAGAAATTCAGAAATTACTTCACCCATCATTCTTCCTAGAAACTAAGATTAACTTAATTACAGCATTACTAATAGTTAAATACAAAAGATACTTCATTACCTAACTATCTATAATAAGTAATAGAGAAAAGGTGGTTAGGTTATAACTGAGAAGGTGCGTGTGAAGAACTTGTGAAATACAACAATAATCCCATGGAATAAGCATAACATTTTAAAATCAAAATGTCATTAAATTTATATTTGCTCCAAATCCCCAACATCACAACCAAATTCATTTCTCATTCATCATCCTCACCTCAATGCATCATTTCTTTATTAATACTAGTTTTTGCTTTGAAGGCTTAAATTTCAATTTTTATAATTATTTTTTGCCAAAAACATTGAGATTACCCATCATTCTAAAGACATTGCATTCAGTTATTGTAAAGATAAGTCTTAACCTTACTAGAAATTTCAATATTCACCATCAAGGGCAATCCATTCTTGGAATTTCTATTATCTGCCCCAAAGGCAATTTGTTTCTTAAAATTCCATTATCTCGCATTGAAGGCAACTATTTTTCTTGAAATTCCATTATCTTGCCCTGGAGGTAATTTTTTTCTTTAATATCAACTTTCTGTACTTGATACCAACAATTTCATATATAAAAGAGTAACATTTTTATTATATAAAGAATTACTAAAAATTCAAAAGGGTAAGGGCGAATCCTTACTTGGAGCTTCTGTAATACATGCTCTTAAAAGAACCAACTTTACTCTAGATAAACCCCTTACAAACCCAAACATCAACAAATCAACAACAATCATGTCATCAATACACACACACACACACACACACACACACACACTTCATACTTATTATTAGCATTTTTTTTTATGTTCATATTTACCCCAAAGTATTTGTCTACACCATTTCCTCTTTCAACACAACTATGACATTAACACTAATTTAACTAGTTAAAGCAGAGATTTGTAATAATTTGTGAGTGCCTTAGTAAAAGCAGCTCCTCTACTATTTATATAAGTGGGGTATTATACATATGTTATGGTGTAACCTATTACACATGATAAAACTATACAAGAGGAAACATAATATTTCCTATTTTACAACACATCCCATAATACACCCCCTCAAGCTGAGGGTGAGTTATTCACGTGAAACTTGGAATGTAAAGAAGCAAAAGCAGAGGAAGCAAGTGGCTTTGTAAGAACATCGACTAATTGATCTTTGGATGAGATGAAGCGAATCTGAATCTTCTTCTTAGCCACTCGATCATGAACAAAGTGATAATCGACCTCAATATACTTCGTACGAGCATGAAAGATCGGATTAACATACAGATAAGAAGTACCCAAATTATCACACCAAATAGTGGTAGAAGAACTATGAGAGAAACATAAATCTGACAAAAGATAGCGAAGCCGAAGAACCTCAGCAGTACCATCAACTAAGGCCTTTTACTCTGCTTCAGTGGAGAATCGAGCAACAGTGTGTTGCTTGCCAGATTTCTATGAAATGGGAGTGGTGCCAACAAATACAATATATCCAACCATGGATTTTTTATCATCAATACTATCGGCCCAATCAGCATCAATAAAACCATGAAGAGACAAAGCAGAGTCACGAGTAAGGTGGAGACCAAAAGAGGATGTACCTTTTAAGTATCGTAGGATACGCTTAACAACGACCCAATGACCTTCGGTAGGAGCATGCATAAACTGACATACCTTGTTCACAACATAACAGATGTCTGGTCGAGTAAATGTGAGATATTGAAGAGCACCAATAATTTAACGGAAGCCAGTGGGATCCGAAAACAACTCAGTAGACTGCAGATCAAGTTTGGAAACAGACGTTGGTGTATCAACAAGCTTACACGATGACATACCCGCACGACTCAGAATATCAAGAACATACTTGTGTTGACTAAGCTCAAGACCTATACTGGTGGGAGCAATTTCAATCCCCAAAGAATAATGTGCATGACCCAAATCACGAAGTTTAAACTCCGAACCCAGTAAGATACTGAGGCGATGAATCAATGCAGAGTTATTACCGGTAATTAAGATGTCATCCACATAGACAAGTAAGTAACAGATATCATGATTCACATTCAGAATAAATAAGGAGGTATCAACCTTTGATGCCCGAAAACTAATAGTCAGGAGGAAATCACTAAGTCGCATGAACCAGGCCCGCAATGCTTGTTTTAAGCCATAGAGAGATTTGTGAAGGCGACATACATGAGTAGGTAAAGCAGAGTTGACAAAGCCTGGGGGTTGCTGCATGTAAACAACCTCGCAAAGAAAGCCATTAAGGAAGGCATTATGAACATCAAGTTGTCGAATCTGCCATCCTTTTGCAACTGCAATCGTGAGAACTAATTGAACAGTAGTCGGTTTAACAATAGGACTAAAGGTTTCTGAATAATCTATACGTTCCTGTTGGGTGAACCCTCGCGCAACCAAGCGAGCCTTGTACCTGTCAATGGCCCTATCGGCTCGACGCTTGATTTTATACACACATTGGCAGCCAACAATGTTCATAGATGGATCAAACGACACCAATGACCAAGTGGCATTGGCATGTAAGGCTGCAATTTCATCCTTCATAACAGTATGCCAACACAAGTACTGGTCAACTTCCTTAAAATTACGAGGCTCAAGAGCAGAGGGGGACATCACCTGTGGAGCTGAAACTGGCGGAGAAGAAGTAGAAACAGAGATGATGTTGGCAGTCTTCTGTTGTCGAGGACGCGACACCATGGGATGCTGCCGAATGGGTGGCAGAGCAGAAGGCTGATCAGTGAAGGTCTGTTGTGGAAGAGAATATCTAGAGAGATCCACACATAAATCCAGACCGGGCATGGACTGAGCAGAGTGCCCAGATGGAAAAGAAAATGCTGATGACAAGGCTGAAGAGGTTGTAGCAGAGGGCAAATCTGATAAAGATAAAGCTAGCATCGCAGAACTTGAACCTGCAAAATGATCAAAAGACATAGATAGAGATGATGGTGAGGGGACCGACAAGTTAGTGAGAAGGGGAGTTGGGGCTGAGACTGGTTGAGATGGAAAAATGGTGAGGGAGGGTAGGCTGGAGACAGGGGCAGGCGATGAGGAGGATGAAGACGAGAGGGCAGACTCAATGAATGGGAAAAGTTGTTCATGAAATTGAACGTGACGAGAAATGTAGATGCGGTCAGACGACAAATCAAGACAACGATAACTTTGATGAGATGAACTATAGCCTAAGAACACACATGGAGTGGAGCGATAGTCTAGCTTATGCGCATTGGAAGGACAAAGGAAAGGAACGCAGAGACATCTAAAAGTACGTAAAAAAGCATAATCAGGTGTCTGATGAAACAAACATTCAAAGGGAGATTTGTTGCTTAAAACCGAGGTAGGCATACGATTAATAAGATAAACTGAGGTTTCAAATGCATAATTCCAGAATTTTAGAGGTGTCTTACATTGGCCTAGAAGAGTAAGACCAGTTTCAACAATATGACGATGATGACGCTCAACAATACCATTCTGTTCATGAGTATGTGGACATATGAGACGATGGTGAATACCGATGGTTTTGAAAAAGGAAATTTATGATATTCACCACCCTAGTTAGTTTGAAAATTTTTGATTTTATGAGATAAATGACGTTCAACAAGTACTTGAAATTGTTGAAACACATTGAATACATCTGATTTGACGGCAATAGGATAAAACCAAATAAATTTTGTATGCGCATCCACAAATATGACAAAATAACAAAAACCATCAGATGATAGCAGAGGAGCAGGGCCTTAAACATCATTAAAGATAAGTTCAAGAGGAGTAGATGCTTTATGGCCTGAAGGTCCTAATGACAAACGAGAGGATTTTCCTAACGGACAAGCTTGACATTGAAAATTAAGATGACGAGAGGTACAAACAACCTTTTTATTGGACGCTAAGAGACTCAGAAAAAAATACAGGAACTGGGATGACCAAGTCGACGATGCCAAATATCGGCAGAAGTGGCCATGCTAGTGGACAAAAAGGCTTGTGGCAAAGATGTGGCAGAAAACTATGAAAGGACATAGAGGCCGTCTTTACTCTAACCGGAAAGAACTTCCTTGGTGATGAGATCCTTGGCATAGAAAATAGAAGGGTGAAATTCAAAAAAGACATAATTTTCACTACAAAACTGTTGAACAAATAGTAATTTTTTTTTAATGTGAGGAACATGTAATATGTTGGACAAGGTGAAGACTTGTTTTGGTGTATGCAGGAGATTATGTGCGGTATTAGATATAACAAGTCCCTTACCATCACTAATATTCAATTGATCATTACCGAGATAAGGTTCTGCGTGTGTCATACTAGTAATGTCTGGAGTAACGTGGTGATTTACACCTGTGTTAGGAAACCAAACGGCATAATTCTCTGCTGATACAGTACTAAAGGAGAGGTTAACCGAGGCATGATTTTCATGGTGAACAAGCTGGGAACACTGTTGTGCGGAATAGCCATAGATGTGGTAGAGCTGGCATTTTATTTGCTTTCATGACCACTGATTTGTTACTGCACCATGGTGTAGATGTTGCTGCCACTGTCCACCATGATTGCGGGGTTGCTGCCAAGGAGAACCACCGCCAGCACCACAAAAGACCTGACCGCTGGGTTGATGAAAGTTACTGCGATGATGCCGCCAGCCACTCCTTCGTCCTCTGCCCCGATGAGCCGTGAAACCACTACTAGTAGACCCAGAAAAACCACGCTAGACAACATAGACTGAGGGAGGCTACGCTGGGGTGGACATTAGGGGTGCAGTAGGCAAACTGGAGGGGAGTGAGTTGCGATGTATGAATTCATGAGTAGATAGGTGACTATGGAGATCAGAGTATGAAAGAGGGTCAGCTTTGGTTGACAGACTCATAACCAAATCATGAAATTCACCGCAAAGTCCCCGAAACACATATAAATTGAAATCGATGAGAAAGATAGGTCTGCTAGCTGCAGCTAATTCATCAAACAAACCCTTTGCGCGTTGCAAATAGAGAGTGCCAGTATCATCACCTTGTCGAAAATCCTGAAGAGAGCCATGTAATTGCATGATCCTATAGTTGGATGGGGAGGCAAGAGCAAGTTCAAGGGTGCTCCAAACACTAGCAAAAGTCGAACAATCAACCACGAGATGTAGAACTTCAACCGAAAAAGAGGACAATAGAGCACTAAGGATAAACTGGTCTTGCTATTTCCAAGTCAAAAATGTTTGGCAGGGTCCAGAATTGAAGGTAGCAGAGATAACAGAAGCCTACGTGGACAAATCGTGCGAAGAGAGGCATGGAGTGGAGCCGTCAACAAACGAGAAAACTCCTTGACCAATCAAATACAGCTTCATCTATATACGCCAAAACAAATGATTATTGTTGGTAAGTTTGAGATTAATAACCTGCAGGGTGTTGGAAAGGGAAATTATTGCAACAAATAGAGCCATGGATGTGTTAGTTGTTGTTGTGAGTCTAGGAACCGAGAAGGAAGAATGTGGAGAAGACAAGCTGATATTAATACCAGCAGCAGTCCTAACTATGTGATCCATAGTAATGATGATGATAGAGAAGAGAGGTAATTATGTGTAACAGAGAAAACAACTGATTGACAAAGGACCTGCGAAGCCTTGATTGATACCGCCTTTGACAGAGAGGAGAGATCGACACAACAATTCAGCAAACAAAATTATGTGGAGCAGAGAGGGAAGAGTAGACAGCATAGAGACGAATCTGCAGTAGAAAAAAAGAGAGCAAGGATGCAGCATAAAAAAGGATGGCGTATGCAGCAAAATAGATTCTGCAGCAGAAAGTAGAGGAGTAGGGATGGCGGTAGGGAGAAGAATCTGCTGCAAAAAATAGAAGAACCTATTTAAGGTAGAGAGGCTCTGATACAAAGTTAAAGCATAGATTTGTAATAATTTGGTGAGTGCCTTAGTAAGAGCAACTCCTCTACTATTTACATAAGTAGGGCATTATACATATGTTATGGTGTAACTATTACACATGATAAAACTATACAAGAGGAAACATAATATTTCCTATTTTACAATACATCCCATAATATAACTCAACATAGTAAGTTTTCATCATTATAATTTAGCCACTATAACACAATTCTTAATAATTTGTATAACACTATCACCCATACCAATCTTTCTTACTAACATAATTAAAACAACAATACAATCATAAGTTAGTTAATTTCCAATCCTCCTATTTTCCTAATCCATGGCCGGCCTTGACACACAAAGAAAACAACATTCTAATTTGAAATTTTCTTCCATTTCCTCCTCGACCAAATCATTTAACCCAAAATCAATCCACCAATAAGAAAAAATAGTCACTCCCAATACTATTCCAACATCACCCAAACTTTCCCAAAATTAGGGATTTTCAACTCCCGGCAAGATTTCACAAAAGTAATGAAATTAAATTAAGAAAAATACTTTATCACAACCAATTTGCCTAGCTTGCCTTATCTCTTGAACTAATTTCTCCAAAATTACTCCTTTCTCTTTTAAAATCACTTCTATTCACACTAACCCCTTCCTCACTTTAGAACTCACTTAATTGCTAAATCACTTGCTACACCTCTCCTACACCCATCTTAGTCTCATTAGTTTGAATGAAGCAACAAAATATGAAAAATGAAGCACATTTCCTTTTTTTTCCACTTAAAAACAGCCATCCATAACATATAAAATATTGTGTGTTTGGTAATGTGATGCGTGATGCTTTGTAATATAAAATATATTAAAATTATGTTTTATTTTAATATTAACACATCAAAATCATAAATAACAGTAAAAAATTTATCAATTTAATATTTTTTAAGTAAAAGATAGTTTGAAAAACATTTTACAAAACTAAGTTGATCAGCTTTTCTAAACACATCTTTGAAGTTGAAAGAGACCCACCAAGAGTGTTCGAGGTGGATAGAATAGCATTATTACTAGTAATAATAATCATTTTTTTTAATGACGAATAATTCAGATTGACGACTTCCAATTTTCAAGTGCAGGTCAGATGAACTGCCAAATGACATATAGCTAGCTCGGTGCGGTTGCTAGTTGAAACAAAGATCTGCATATGCCCAGTTGCTGGCGCACGAAGATGAAAGAAGGAGATTCTTGCATAGTCATGTAAGATGAAACTTGAAACATGATCTCGTAAGTTTTTGCCCTACCTCTCAATTAATGAGCCCAACCCTTATAATTATACTTTGTTTTGGTGGAGCCTAGTTGAGTTTTAAAGATAGACGCACCTATTATATTGCTGCCATTTGAATGTGATTCTGCTTTTAACTACCAAGAGAAGGAAAGAAAGAGGGCAACATCTATATATATATATATATACTTTCCATTTGCGCCCTGAACAAGACAGTTGAAGGAATTGATTCCATTTGCGCGGTTGTAGAGATAAAACAAAACTTTAGGCCTTCACACACAAGCCCTTTGATTGCAGAACCCCATTACCATTTTTCTTTTCTTTAGCCAATCTTCCTTCGTCACCACCATCCCTATCATCATCAATGTCGCAACCACCACCATCACTGCCGCAACTACCTAACGACAACAACTAATTACACCACCCTGCAACTATCACCATCATTGCAACCCTTCGGCCTTCAAACACAAGCCCTTTGAATTTTGATTGCAGAACCTATTACCGTTTTGTATTTTCTTTAACCAATCATCCTTCACCACCACCATCACTGCTGCAACTATCACCTAAGGACAACCTAGGACAACTCATCACTGCTGCAACTATCACTTAAGGACAACCTAGGACAACTAATCACTGCTGCAACTATCACCTAAGGACTACCTAAGAACAACTAATCACTCCTGCACCTAACACCTCATTGAAACCCCACATAACGACAACTAATTACACCACCACCTAACAACAACCAACGACAGAGCTATCACCACATCATTACTCCACGAACATTATACTTCTCACATTATTACTTTCCAAACTAGTTTCAAAAATAAATAATTCTTTATAATACCACATTAACAAAAATAAAATTTAAGAAAGAAACCAAATTAAGAAAGAAAATCCAACACAAACATTAAAAAAGAAAACAGGTGACCTTGAAGTTTTGGCTACAACTTACAACCAAACATCAAATGACAAATAACTCAATTTTACCATTTTGTTTTTAAAAAAGCTCCTCTCTATCTTTAATCACGTCTTAATCCCTCAAGTAACAAAATTAACCACGATAATCAATGATTAACTCCACAATCATCTGTGAGCCGTGACAAGGGTCTCAATAAACCTTAACCCATCAAATCTTGTCTCAAATTCCTCCTTCTTAAACCCACCATTTTTCTCCATTGATAACGATCTTGATGAACCCTTCAAACCAAAAAAAAAAAACCCAACCGTCAGGATTCAATCAAGTTAACCATCAAATCTTACGACCAAAAAAACAAAAATACCTCAGAAACCATGAGGGAAGAAGATGAGGCTGATGATAAAGCTACAGTGGAGGCAGTAAGAACAGAGGCGACGAGAGCGCGTGAACCCTTCATGTTTTCTTTATGGGTTTTCTCTATTAATTTACGGGATTTGATTGAAGAAGAGATTTTTAAGCTTTTGACGGGCGAGATACGACGAGGTGTTCTCACCAGATCTCGACCGGCGGTGGAAATTATGGTCTTTTAGCATGAAATTATGATAGCGATGATGGTTCAAAGTGTTTTTTATTTAGAAATACATCAAAATAAAAAAAAATTATTTTTGATATCAGCATATCAAAATAATTTAAAAACATAATTTTTTTTTAATTTTAAATAAAATAAATTCAAAAATTTTATGAACGCGATATTTGTTTTAACTGCTTTAGGCATTTTATATTACGGTGGAGGTTTATGCAACTAATGAGATTTTATATTTGATATTGTGGTAATTTTTATAGTTATGGTTTAAAAAAATTATTTTATAAAAATTATTTTTAATTAAGATTGATTTGATAAAATATGTGTTTGGTTAAAACTATAATTGAAATTGAGGTTGATTAAAAAATAATTTAATATATTTAATTAAAAATATTTTTCAAATTAAGATTTGATAATAAAATGACTAAATTTTTTTTTTTTATATATATATATATTTTGATGGTTTTTAATTAAAATATTATAGATTTAACTACTATTATATTATGAAATAAACAATATTTTATTAAAAATAATTTTTATTATTTCATTAAATTATTTATAATTCCATCACCAACACTTTCAATTAATCTGTAAAATTTTTCATCTTTGTTTTCAAACTCCAATGACTCGTTCAATCACATTGCATAATGATAAATGTACTTGATTGAATTGTTCCTTTTGACTTGGTGGTTGTTCTGGACACAAAAAATCTTGCAATTGATATCTTTCACCTTCATACACGAGTACCAAGCACTATGAATTTAATTATTCCAAGCCTTCCAAACATAATTGATACATCAGGACCAACAGTAACGGAGCTGAGATTATTTGACAAGGGTCAAAACTAATATAATAAAGTATAATTTTTTACATGTAAACCAAACTGGTATATAAGAACAAAATTAATATATTAAAAAAAAACTGATATATAAAAGCAAATCTAACATAAAAATAAGATTATTGGTTTCTAAAGAAAAAAACTTACATTGAATTAAAATTGAGTATGTGCTCTTCAAAGAACTCAATTTGGCTAGAAAGATCGTGTCTAATTGTATATTGAACCTTGTGGTAGTAAGGTACATGTGAGAAAAAAATTGATAATTTTAACGGCTCTGCTAAAATAAAAACATAAAAAAATCCAAGTATAATCGAAACAAACCCATAAAATATATCAAATTAATTAGAAAAAGCGACATCCACTATAACAAGAAAAAACAAATATGGTAAAACTAGTAGATCTAGAAAAAAAAAAGTAGAATTATATATATATATATAAACCTCATCAAATTCTTAACAAACATAAAACAAAACAAAAGATTTTAAATTTGGGTTACTAATTATCTTGTTTTGATGAACAATGAATTAATTGGCAGCTTTGTTTTAACCTTTCCGCATTGCTTTGTATTATTATATTTTTTGGTTACAACTTTAGAGAAGGAAGACAGAGAAACGGTAAAGAAAGGTAATTAAATTAAAAAAGTTATTTGTTTTTTTTTACTGAGATAGTTTTAATTTCAACGATAACTAGTGAAATAATAATTTATTATTAGAAAGCTCATTACTTGTTATATTTAAATACTAAAAAAAATTATAAAATATTTTGCTGGAGCGTTTTACAGGGGCCCGGGGCCCTGCTTGCCACCCCTTAATTCCGCCTCTAAAGACCAAGCAAGTACCAACAACACAACAAGAAAATTATTATTTATACATAAACCAAATGGCCCTATTAACATAAAATTTCTGTTAGAAATGTTTAGGATGGAAACAAATATGGAGTTGGCTTAGAGGCGTAAAAACACCATCTTTAAGACGTTTATTTGTCCCACACAAAGACAACACCTCCAAGATACAATTAAGCCCTCTAAACTTCTAAAAAAAATAGAAGATAACACCAAGAAAAGAATGTTTTTTTTTATTACATATCTTTTCTGTATAGTAAAATTCTTTTATAGACTTGAAACATAACGATGAAACAATATGATTGTTCATCAAACAACATGATTGTTAATGAAACACTATGGTTGTTCATCAAATAATATGATTGTTGATGAAAGAATATGGTTGTTCATCAAACAATATGATTGTTGATGAAATAATATGATTGTTCATATTAAGTTCCAAGTTCCAAATGCTATCTTTTGATATTATAAATGTCCATATAATAACATTAGGAAGCCAAATAGGAGAGTTTGTCCACCATGGCTTAATTTACTACACAATAGATACACACACTTAGAAACATTAGGAGGGAGTGTTTCTTTTCAAAGTGGGATAAACATCTTTTCTTTATTCATTTACAAACTACATCAACAATCCCTCACTACTTTGTAATGAAGGTCTTTTCACTTGAAAGAATTATGCTTACAAGAAGGTATTTTGCAATTTAAACCTTCAATTAGTGTTAGAACTTGAATCCTACTAAAGTTATTGGTGTCCGCAGATTAAACCAAAACTTTTGTTGTAGAATAAAAAATATTACACACATAATACTATCTAAACTCTTAAAGAGGTTTACAACTGTTTAGCATTATTATGGCCATGTGCTAAAATCATAATAATTTTTTTCTTGAATATTTACAAGAGAAAACCCTAACTCTTGTCAAAAGCGGCACAACTTTTATATTTATATAGGTAGAATTATACATGTCTCTATTACATTAGACACGAAATTTAAATTCCATTAAGAGCCCACGCTCATCCTACTTTTCGTAATAGAATACACTGAATACTATCAGAATAGGGACTCAAATTAATTATCAGTATCCAACAGATACAAAACAGTAACTTGTTGTTACCCATTAAACTAAGAGATAAGCTTTTTGCTAATCCGAAGTTGAGTTCCTATTACTGGTATCTTTAATAACAGGTTTCAACCTCATTCTATTAGTTGTTTTTCATACCATGTCTCTAGATAGTCCTTTTATGAGCGGATCCGCTAAATTATTCACAAACTTCACATAGACAATGGTGATTACACCATTTGTAATCAACTCTCGAATATATCCATGTCGAATGCTTATATGTCTTGACTTACCATTGTAAATGTTACTA
>Ga0307517_10008534_pt1 | contig 14691 bp, 16 predicted proteins | sample 23_EM_MG_FD_194515 | JGI IMG/M metagenome (GOLD analysis project Ga0307517, IMG submission 194515) | Populus trichocarpa ectomycorrhiza microbial communities from riparian zone in the Pacific Northwest, United States - 23_EM | ecosystem: Host-associated > Plants > Roots > Unclassified | place... | reverse complement strand
GCGATTCATTACGGGTTCTTGTTCCGTCATTCCCTAGGGGCCCAGGGAAGAAGAGAAGGGTCAGGCGAAGGTCAACAGGACCTTGAGGATGTCACAACCAAGGAACTCGGGGTTGGATTCAATCGGTTTCAGCCGAGACCATCTGATCCTCCAGATACAATGGTGTAAATTCGGCGCAATACGGAAAGGGGCAGCCCCGCAATTCGTGAGGGATCATCGATAATCGATAACACACGACCAACCTGAGTCTGGGGTGTCCGCATATCATCCGGGGCCAGACATCCGAGGATGGTCGACTATTGAATGTCAAGTATTCTGAGCTGGATGTTCACGGACATCTGAAGGACGTCGACGATCGATTGATCAGCCGCGTTCACGATCAGGCAAAGAAATCTGAGGTTACAACTATTTGCGTTCTGATAGACTGTTTCTTACAGAATACAATTACACTACTACGTCCTAGGAGGCAAAATGGGTAGATTGGAGATTTCTTTTTGGGAAATGGACCGTTTTTTTTCATTTGCCCCCCTGCCGCTTCTTGCCACCCTGTGGCTTGTTCCCAGTTTGTTGCTTCCCGCCAGCTTGTTGCTTGATGCCACCTCGTTGCCCGTCGGCACTCTGCTGCTTACCCTCACCCTGTTGCCTATTGTCAGCTTGCTGTTTGTTGCCACTTTGCTGCTTCTCGCTGGCTTGTTGCTTCTCGCGGGCCTTTTGCTTTTTGTTAGCTTGTTTCTTCTTGTCAGCCTGTCGCCCTTTTCCATCCTGTCCCTCTTTGACATCCTGTCGTTTCTTGGCAGCCCGTTGCTCCTTGCCATCATGTCGCGTCTTGCCGGCCCCTCGCTTCTTTCCACCTTTGGTAGGATTCAACTTGATGGTCTCCCGGCAGATCCCTCGCCGAGCAATTTCCCCCAACATCAACGTCTCCGCACGCTTCCTTCTCCGAGTTTTCTTGCGTGGCGAACTGATCACGAGTTCAGTACGGCCTACCCATTTCCCATGGTCCCCCACCACCTCGATCCACCGCCGTTGAATGCCTCCGGCGATCAAGCGTTCTGTAACGGCCTTGATTTGTTCTCCTTGTACCATGATTCGCTTCAACTCCGGGTTACGTGGATCAGGTTGTACAGCCGTAGAAGCTGCGCATGCCGTGTTCAGTCCCTTGGCAAGTCTGCCTGCGTCGAGGCGGAAGACCTCAAAACCGGATACGCAAGTGACCGTGTGATTACGTCGGCGGGTGATGTTGACCGAAATTGGGCTACCCTTCCTATGTGATTGTGAATGACCTGAGTGTCGGAGTCAAAAACGTAGCTCTTACCCAACGATAGACTGCCCGTCAATGGAAATCTTGTACCACAGTTCCGCGCTATCGACAATCCTGCTAATCACCTCGTCGGTGCGCATGAACTCTTTTCTCATGAGTTTCTCCCTGTCACTCTCCTTCCCGTCTAGCACCGTATCCAGAAGGAATTCGTCCCGGGCAACATTGACGGATTCTGGATCGTCCGGTTCGAACAGGTCGTTTGATGAAAGATACTGGCTGATTATGCTCTCGATCTCTTTCTCCGTCAAGAATTCTTCCGGGCTGGAGTGATTTACACGTTAGGGATTGGGAAGCTGAGTCGACCATAAGGGGGGGCCCACTTTTTGCCAGCACACTGGAAGAATGTAGCACTGATAGGGCCGGGTTTCCGCAGGAAGGTCACTTGTAGCTCATCGCACATCTCCTGAAACCCATCCATCCCCATACCCAAACCATACACATCTTCCTGTTTTCCCTTATGTGCCTCGGTATCGTTTATGGCCACGTGATGCACGTGCGCCCGGACACTGGAGTGCGACCCATTCACACCTACATCAGAGCCTTCACTAAACCATCCTTGAACCACAGAAGTTGGTTCGTACCAGTGACAACCACCCCTTCCTTTGTTTTCTTGGTCTTAATCAACCCTTCCCTGGTGCTTGCTTTGAGGAATGCGGTCAAGGATTTGAATCCCGAGTGCTTGATATCCACCAGGGTGTCCGTGGGTTTTCTGAGTCGGGAAGAACAATATGATAGGATATACGTCTCGTAGAAAGTTGATGCAGTGATTGGGAAGGACTCGGGCGGCAGTTTCGACAGTGTAACGCAGATAGATTCGAGAAGGGCAGACCGTAGGGCGTTAGAGACCACTGCGACATTTCAATTGTGGCTTTCATTCATCCCTTTCGGAATGCGCACCTTTCCGTTCCATGGCCACCTCAGCTTTCTCTTCGGTCAGCTTCTCGTCACTATTATCCTTTCTATTTGGCCTCTCTCGAAGGGATCGGGGTCTAGGCGGCTCTGCTTTCCCACCGATCTCCCACAACTGGTCTTTCCACGCGTGGAGAAGTGTCAGGGCTCTTCCTCTTGTGCCCCCCTTTACTAAGTCGCTCGGGAAGTTCATGCGACCCACAGCTAAGGGTGGGCCAACACGAGGCGCTTCATAATCGTGATTGATGCAGACGAGCTGACCAATGGATAAGGAGGTAGAGGGTTGAAACCTAATCTCTGAGGTAGCGAGTTCAGGAACCACGGGCGGCGGAGAGTCATAGCCACCAGAGTTACTCACTTGCATCTAATAGAAATTTGCCGTGGAGCATAGCTGGCACCTTCACACCCGCTATGGACAGGGTCGGGAGCAGGTCGGGGTACTTCCACAAGGTGTACACTGGCGGAGTTTCAGGCGTGGAAAGGGATTGAGTCATGTTCGACTCACCGGTGGGTACGAAATCATCGGTGTTCTTCCCCAACGTAAACCAGAGCGGGACACTTTCCAATGTGAGGTAGGCCACCTACGAGGGTGGATACACTGTAGGCCCACAGATCCAACTAGTCAGATAGAAACATGGACTCACACCCGGGACATGTGAGTGGGTCTCGAATCTAGCAGAAAACAGCTCGTCTGGTACGAGAAGCTCTTCCATTTCCGCGCTGATAGAGAACTTTCTGTACACTTTCTCTTTGAACCTCCTAAGATCAGATGCTCGCAACCGAGCTGCACAGGCGAGGCTGAGGGGTCACCAGTCTGTTCAACAACATACGTTTTGTAAAACGCACCGAAACCTCTGACGTTGAAATCTATGAATGGGTCCTGGAACATGGAGATAGTCGAAACTGTGGCTGGCGTCAATTATCTGCAGGTCACACAACTTAAGTATAATTAGGTCGCGTGGTCATCACGTGCGGGGTGGTCCACTTGGGGCAAAGCAGACCGAGAAAAGTTCGCAACGAGGTGAATAGGTAGACAGGAATGGTGCGTATATTGGAGAAGGTGGCTCAGCGATGAACCATAGAGAGAAGTATCGCAGGGAAAACGGAGAATGAAGGAGGTGGGGGTAAAGAAGAAGGCGGTGATTTGTGAAATAATCACCAGGAATGGTGGCCAATCTACTCGGCTGCACCGCAACAGAAGCTACTCAGTTATGGCGACGGTCCCGGGGGAGGGTGAAGGGGCAGACTTGGGACAACCGCCTTTATCGTTGGCCTCAAACGAGACTTCAGTTTTCTACAAACTGGTGGTTGGCGGTCTCGCGTCGAGACGGAATGACATTGAACATCCCACCGTGCCGTGTTTGCAGAAAGCGCATGACTCGCACGAATCCGAAGAATAATGGCGGTTATCCGAGCCCACTCGTCCAATACTTTGTCGTGTCCCTTGGTGATGGATGAGTCGAAGGCAACGAGACGAGAAAGAGGCGTGACTGAATGAGTTACGACAGACATGAAGGGAAAGTTATCTTGGAAAGTATGGGTGACGGAGCAGTGCTCCGTCTCGTCGGGACGATGGGAGTCTGAAGAGTGACATCGAGGTCCGTAAATAATTTGGGTGTGCGCGGTTTCCTCAGCGTTGGATGAAGTTAGGGCCCACAGTACGGAGGGCGAAGAGCAACGGTGAGAAAACCAATCCTGGAATTATCTTGAGGCACATTGGCAACTACACAAATGCGGGGGGATTTCATTGACAAATGACGAACCCTTGGAGTGTTTTGAGAGCGGTGAATCATCGGACAGCGATCATTCGATCTTGTCCTTGCACTATCCCTCGAGATCCAGGTGCATGTCGGGCCAAGCGGGCTCTTTCCTTTCCTAGTAGATGGGTAGGATGTACTCGGCAAATTCTTTGGTTACGAATTCGCGTTCTTGTCGCGGAGCAAACAAGAACTTGGTTTCGATATCGAATCGGGGGTGATCGCGGGGTATGACGGAGAGTGGGGCGGGAGAGAGGGGGGACGAACAAATATACGTCTCTGGGGCTAACGTTCGAGACAGTGGAATGGGAGTTCAAGCCCCCGGCGATATGCCACGTTCACAGATCCCTTCCTGGCACAGTCCACAGTTGGATCGCACAAGACGCGCGCCAGCACTGGCCTCCAACATCGCCACCACCGCCATCATTATGGAACTTCGCCGCGAAGTGAGTGTGGGCGATCCGTGGAAATGCTGCGTGTTGAATGGGTGGAGGCGCAGGTATCATCGTCAAATGACGTGGCATTGGTGTTTTGAGAGGCTATGGATTGGGACACAAAGGGCGGCTGCGAGCGAGTTGGACACGGCGGCTGGCGGAATACGACGGCACGGATTGATAGGGAATCGTCCAAGACGGACTCATGTCCATCTTGCGAACGAGTAGCAAGAGCGAGTCCCCTGAAACCACCAGTGCTGATGGAGGAAATTTGGCGATTCGCGGTCCGGAGGCCTTGCCGCTCACGGCCACTAAAACTTGAATCAGAGATGCCCGTCCTGGCCTCAGCACACTCACCCTTGAGAGTCTATATCACTTCCCGGCCATCTGCATCGATCCCCGGGAGAAAAAAAAGAAGATCAACGCAGTAGCTAGTACACATTTACCAGAAAGCGTTGAGGGAATTCCCGAGTGAGGAAACCCAGGGGTTGGGGAGAGGAAGGCCGAACGGGTTCAAGGGTCACGAGAATCCGAAGTCGGAATTTCGGGACAAAAATGAATGTTGGCTGAAATCACTCAACGGTGCCGTCGCAATACCGCAGAGACCAGACGGGTTTGCTGAGTTTTTGAGGTGCTGGACGTCGAGCAAGGCGTGCACAAAAATATAAGGGTGATCGGAAAAAATAGTGGAAAAATCCGCCGCGCCAACTTGTCTGAACACCGCCATAACGTCCATTTGAATGAAGTTCCCTCTTGTACTTAGTGAGCGGCGGAAGCAGACTCGGTCATACAATGGCCACCGGCCTGCGATCGCGGTCGTGAGGGTGAGGCCCGTTCGGATAACGGTGTACTCCAGACTCTGCGAATGCTTACTATGACCATGCACCTCAACACTCAGGTCGGATTTTGGGACTCCGAGTCCATCGGCAAATCAGTGAGTCTACACTCTTTGTCCAGTACCTCATCGGTACCGGACCCCAACACTACTTAATGGGCAGACGTCTTTTATACAGCCCTTCTGATGCACGCTGTGACACTGCGCACACCCATACAGAAATTTGCACGATCACACCAAAAACCTAGGTGAGCTATATGAAATCATCATCCAATTATCCTGGCTCGTATAGGATATCGGTGATTTGTACCAATAGTGTCCCCGTGACCATTTTCTGTGGGTATAAAAATCCGCGATCGCCCTGTGTTTGGGTTGAGGGACACTGTCACCATGAGCCTCCATACAAAATCTCTGTTACTTCTCGTTGTCGCTGTCGCGCAAACCTTTGGAGCGATCTACGATAAGGTCTCCCAGCTCCCAACGCATACCTACGATTATGTCATCGTCGGAGGCACGTTGACACTGTGCTATGAACTGAAGGGAGGAACTCAGTGACGATCATCCATAGGTGGTACCGCCGGCAATGTGCTTGCGAATCGTTTGACCGAAAACAGCAACGTCCAGGTTCTCGTCCTGGAGGCTGGAGGAAGGTGAGTTCCGACAGCCATCCATTACGCCACCGACATCCATGCTCGCTGAACCGCAGCAACGAGGGTATTCTTGCATCCATCATCCCACTCCTGGGTGTTTTCACGTTACCGTCCAGCGTGAGTTCAATCAGTTACAACCGCGTTTCTTTTGTTTACTGGCGAAATAGCCATACGACTGGAATTACACTACAACCCCGCAACCTGGTTTCAACGGCCGTAGCACTCCTTATGCTCGTGGCAAGGTTCTGGGTGGGTCAAGCTCCATCAGTAAGTCATTCTCCCCGTATCGCGGTTACATCACGCTTACCTTCTGAACTCACCCAGACTCCATGGTATACACTACCGGTTCCAAAGACGACTGGGATTACATCAATAGAATCACTGGAGACCCCGCTTGGACCTGGGACGCAATGGCACCCTATCGTGATCTGAACCAAAGATACGTCTCGCCGAACGATCACCACGACGACGTCAGTCAGAAGCAGGCATTTTCTCTTCTCTATTCTCATCACTCTTTCAGACGAACCAGTACCTCCCGTCGGCACACAGTCGCAACGGGATGGTATCCATCAGTCTTCCCGGGTACACGTGGCCTACCGATTCAAGGATTGCTGCGGCCATCAACGAACCGCCCTTTACGTCTGAGATTCCCTTCCAACGAGACATGAATACCGGGAACACCGTACGCTTTATAACTGTCGTCGTACTGTCCAGGCCGTTTTCTTAATTGGCTCTCTCGTTTTGGGGGCAGATTGGATTTGGTTGGGTGCAGGCCACCGTCGGCAGCGGCCGGCGCAGTAGTTCTGCCACTTCCTACGTTGGACCGAATTACATCAATCGCCCGAACCTGCACATCCTGGTTCAAGTTCATGCTACGAGGCTCCTTGAGTCATCCGGCCCCCATACCGCGACTCCTTGTTTCAATGTGGTTGAGTTTGGAACCGGACCCTCTAGTAAGTTGACAAGCCCACAATCGCACGTGTCCTCTCGCTTACAGGGTGCCAGGTCAAAGGTGGAAAGTGACCGCTCGTAAAGAAGTCATTCTAAGCGCAGGGGTACTCAATACTCCACAGCTTCTCATGCTCTCCGGAATTGGAGACCCGACTGAGCTTAGGAGTTTGGGTATCGCCGCTCGTGTCGACCTCCCCTCAGTCGGCAAGAACATGAGTGACCACGTATACCTCCTAAATGCGTGGCGGGTTGATATCAATGAGACCTTGGAAACCTACCTTGCTCCCGACGCTCTCCCTCAGAGTATTCGTGAATGGAATCAGACTCACCAGGGACCACTCTCATGGTCAGGTTTTAACCAGATGGCTTGGTTGAGGCTTCCCCGGAACGACACGATTATCCAGACTCAAGGAGATCCTTCCCCTGGGCCAACTTCAGCCCATTACCAGTTCATCTGGGCGGACTTGTGGCCAGGCGCGGTCCCCAAACCAGAAGGAAGTTGGATGTCAATCGCTACAAATCTCATTTCCCCAACCTCCCGTACGTGTTTCCCCCAGTTTGTGCCCTTGTCCGATCCCTCATTGAGATTTGGATTGGATAGGTGGAACGGTAAAACTAGGGAGCTTGGATCCATTTAATCCTCCTACCATCGATCCTAACTATCTGGCCACCGACTTTGACATCAAGACTATTGTCGCCGCCCTCAAAACTGCTAAACGATTTGTCACCGCCCCAGTCTTGCAAGGGTTTGTTGGAGCTCCGTGGGAGAACTTGGCTTCCGCCAACACAGATGAGGAGATGGTTCAGTATGCTAGGAACTACGCTTCGGGGTACGTTGGGATTCTAGATTGTTTTCCTCTTGGTTCTCCTAACATTCGTGGTTGGATGTAGCGGGCTGCACGGCGTTGGAACCGCAGCGATGTCTCGGTGTGGGGATCCGTGGGGAGTGCTGGATCCTGACCTGAGGGTCAAAGGAACGAAAGGGCTTCGCGTCGTTGATGCGAGTGCCTTGCCCTACGTTCCCACCGGTCACAGTAAGTCCATCTCTAGTATACGGCGTAAATGCCGGTGCCTGAGTGTTGTTGATAGCACAAGGGCCGGTGTATCTCCTCGCCGAGGTTGCTGCCGCGAAGATAAAGGCAGGATGGTGATGGTTTATCGATGGTATTGTTGAAAATCGACTATCGCGTCTAGCATTTCAGCATCCAATCATATCTTTAGATTTGTTCTGACATACGGACACACTAAGCACATTTTCGTTCGCCGGCAATCCTTAGTCTTGTTCGTCACAGCGAGGAGCAAGTTGTCTCTTTCTCGTGTTTCGTGCTCGCACCTATTGTTCATACGTGTAGACGTATAGAAGCTCCAGTACCTCCGAACCGGGTGTAATACATCCTCGTATTTTTAACACCCCCCAATGATTGTTTGGGTTCTTGCCAATCCATCAGTCCAGTCATCAGTTTTACATTATATTTCGCTACCGCGCCCGTAGGGTCTTGTTTTTGAAAAGAAAATCACTTGGTGGTTCGATAACAGAGATATCTAGACCTGGGCTTTTGAGGGAGGGGAGGGACTGAGAGATGGTGTAACTTGGTTGAGCCACGACCTCGGTGGTGTCATTGACTTACGGTCAATTGAGGGCGTTGTATTCAACTTCCTACCACTCGGACGATTGTCATTGATACATTGATACGTCACTGCCTGCCAGTGTTTCAACCATTGGCGTTGTAATTGTTGGGTAGCCTGCTGCAGTAGCCATTATCGCCCCCAAGCAGAGTGTCAACGGTCTTTGTCGGGTTGGTTAACGATCACACGAGACACCGATAAAACGGTTGACTCACGAGGTCGTAGCTACAAGACTCCCCCAGCTATAGGCATCCAATAGTCGGTACTGAAAGTAGAAAAACCGCCCCCGCCGATGCCTGCCGAGACACGCAAGAGTGTGACCCATCAGGAAAATCTCGAGTCGGATTCCATGCAATTGTGTGCAATCGATGCGCTTCGGAGAACTTTCGTACGCTCCATCCACTTCCAGGCGTTTCGGAGCGATTCCACCAGAGCACTTTGTCACGAACGTGCTTCCATTGAAACGCTCAGTCCATGGAAGCGCTTCAAAGCACTCCCCTAAAGTTTTGTCTAGTGCATCGTTGAGTAAATTGGTGCTTATTCCAAGCACAAGGGTCATTCGGTACGTCTAAATCCGGTGCCTGCAGAACAAGTCAGATGAGAAAAAATTACTCGGCCGCGATTGTACGGGCTTCGATACGCTTGGAGCCGACTGTCGATACCTGAAGCGCTTCGAAGCGCCTCTGTGGTACCTCCCATTATTCCAGGTGCTTACATTTTCTTGCAAGCTGACTTGACATTTTCCTGATGCCACTCTTTCGAGCAGAGAGAAGACTGAGACGACAGTCAGCTTTTGGTGGGTTCCGACAGGTGGTGTGTTTCCAGACTCCATATATTTTTGGTGGGCGAAACGTGGTGAGGGAAGTCAGACTCCAGTGTCTTTATGTCCGGACGATACCATTGAACCTAGCGGATGGTGATCGGCAAACCAGTACAAGTGATTGAGGCGGGATGGACAGGTGGGACGGTGGGAGTTTCACCCGAGATAGTGGGGTGGTTCAGGGTGGGAAGGATTGCGTGGAGGGGGCTACCGATTGTCCGTTCAAGGATCAGGTTTGACTGGACAGAGATAATGAACGTCAAGCTGACCGTAGAGAAGAAACTGGCATACGATGAAAGGTCGGGTGGGTGGTGGGAGTGAGTCGTGAGCGACATATGAGGTTTAGCGGAATATTCAGGTCCTCGTCGTATACCACTTGAGGCAGTCCGCGTCATACACGGTCGCCTCCCTCTTGCAGGCGGCGTAGAAGTCTAGGTGGGTACCCCAACCCCAAATAGGGGGTAGAAATACAGGCAGCACATGCGAAGACCGCTTACATAAGCGCCGATGCGTGCACCGCTGATTCTCGGCAGACGCTCGTCTTCAACTTCTCCGCAAGACGCCATGTCTCCCCCAACCGCTACCAGCAGTGACGACGACCTGGGTCTGCGAGATTTGAAACAGGCGGCACACTCTACGTAAGTAGACACATCCAGTCTATGTCGTGATCTAACTTTGTCGGAGAACAGGCCGAGCGGTGAGATCAACGTCGATTCCATACGGGCTTTGGACGAAAAGATTAAGGAGCACGAGAGGGTCTTGATTGAGCTAAAACGTGCTCGGAACTCCCTGTTGAACGTCTCCAAGCTCCCGCCCGAGGTACTTGGCAGTATTCTTCGATGGAACGTTACCCCCAAAGACGACTTTGGCGGGTTGGAGGAGGGATCCCACAACTTCCTGCTCGTTTGCCATCACTGGTTCGAGGTCGCCTCTCACACTCCGGAGCTTTGGAGTTTTTGGGGCAACACCCTCGAAGATTGGTCACGATGGTGTCGCCATCCTGGATCTGCTCCGCTCGACCTGGTCCTGGATGTTGAAGGAGAGGATTATTTTATCGACGATCCCCTGCCCAACACACTCCAGGATCGTGCCACCCAAGATACCATTCGACGCATTCATCTCCGTGCCGAAGATTCGGGACTTTTAAACAACATCATTTCCCCGCTGACCCCCACCTGCGAGGGCGTTCAATCCAGCAGTGTGGTGTCATTCATTCTGTCTAATGAGGGCTATATACCGGTGGACGTTTCCGACTTCTTTGCCCGCTACCGTTTCCCGAAATTGCAACGACTTCGCCTTCACAACTGTACGATCTCATCTTGGGACTACTTGATGTCACGAACCGCAGTCCTCACAACTCTGGATCTCGACTTCGCCACCCCTTTACCCGCCCCATCCACATCCCAGTTGCTTTCAATATTCTCCTCCAACCCCGCCCTTCAGGAAGTTGTACTTTGCATGGGTGCGGTCCCTGGTGACGATGACAAGTCCTCCTTTCAAGTAAAACTCCATCACTTGAAGAGCCTCGAGTTGGAGGGAGACTTGCGACACGTCATCCGGCTTCTACAACGATTGGACCATCCCAGAAATATGGATCACCTACGTCTCGCTCTTTGTGACTGTGACATGACGGACATTTCACAAATAATCGGACCATACCTTCGAGACCACCTGCAACGCCGCAACAGATCTCAGAACGGGCTGTGTCTTTCCACCTCTGCCGAGAGCGGTCTTCTATACCAGAAGGACCAGGTCACACTCCATACGGGCGATGCAGGTGGAATCAATTTCTCTGCCCCAGTGTCGGAACAAAAAGACATGTTTGTCGCGATTACCGTGGTGCTAAACGGCAGGGATGTAGTAAAGAGAGCGCTCCTTGGACTTATCGAGCAAATTCCGCGGGAAGAGGTTGTCTACTTCCGCACATGCGATGACCCCGTCGTCATAGAGGACATATACACTCAATTTCCAAACCTGAAGGCATTCTCCTTTTATAGGACACATCTGTCCAAGGTGTTTCCGAACCTGATCTTGGTTGGGGATGAGAGGATCCCCCCCTCTCTAGAACACGTCCGCTTGGAATGCGATTTTATGGATACAGGCGATTGGAGCCCCCTCATGACCTTTCTGGAGCGTCGCGTCCTCTCCGGAAATCGATTGGACACACTCATAATCGACGGTTCCGCCCACCTATGTCCAGAGGTGGAAAAGGGTATCAGAAGCATGGTTCGGGAGTTCATAGCGCCGAAGGTCGATCGCCTTTGCCATTATGGTACTTGTAAGTAGTAATCATAGCCACAACCAACCAACACTTGGGTCTCTCTTCCGTGTGTAGGACACTTATCAACTGTCTCTCGCCTCGACTACCCCGTAATCGTATGCTGCTGATACGACTGTATCTTTGTGGATCTGTCTCTTGAACTCGTATTACGATGTGCGTGCTCGTGTTTACAATTGGACTCCCCCGAGCACGAAGCCGTCCCTACACGACTCACCACACCTGTGATACGGGTGGTTAGTCATATCATGGACCGTGGCAGGAGCTCCCTCAAACGGGCTGCGGTGGTGAGTCGGGGTACAACTGCGCGAACTCAGTACAAGACAGTCACGCGTGGGAACATATATACACGACGAGCCTTCGTTCAACTTCCCAAGACCGACTCAGCAGGCTGCATTGGTCGACGGTTTTCTTGATCACTTTTGCACCTCCTGACTTTTTCCTCGCCTTCCGTTTTGCGGATCCCGGCATAACCAGTGCTATAAACCTTCGTCTCGTCCAAATTCTCTCAAATTAGCCTTTGTGCCTCCAGCACGCCGGTACCAACATCCCTCGCCGACCACTCGAGTTTCCGCTACCTGCATGTCCGACGCGATTGACTCCCTCACTGTCAATCAGGCGCGTACCCCTACCATGAACGTGGCCACCACAAGGTCTTCCAACGCCTCTGGTCCCAGCCTCGCTTCTCACTTTTTGTGCTGTTTCTCCTACGCTGAGACGGCCCATGTCCTCCGTTTAAACCGTTCCGACGGTGTGGTTCGTTATGAATTCTTGTTCTGTTACTCCATAGGGGCCCGGGGAAGAAGATAACGAACAGGCGAAAGTCAACAGGGCCCCGGTATATCGCGACCGAGGAACTCGAAGTTGGAATCAATCGGCTTCAGTTGAAACCGTCTGATCCTCAAGATACGAGGGTGTAAAATCTCAGAGAAATTGGCGAAATATAAAAAGAGGCTGCCCCGCAATCCATGCGCGTGAGGGGTAACAGGGCCGACGATTCACGATCAGGCGGAGAAATCTGGAGCCTCACTGAGATGTGATGAAGGTCACAACTATTTGCGCTCCGATAGACTGTTTCTTACAGAATACAACTGCACTACCATATTCTAGGAGGCGAAATACACAGCTTGAAGGTTTCGGGTGAAAATGGACGATTTTTTCTTCATTTGCCAGCCTGCCGCTTCTTGCCACCCTGTCGCTTATTCCGAGTTTGTTGCTTCTCGTCAGCCTGTTGCTTATCGCTAGCGCGCTGCCCGCCATCGTTCTGCTGCTTACCCCCACCCTGTTGCCCATTACCAACTTGCGGCATATTGCCGCTCTGCAAAACCTCGCCAGCTTCTTGCTTCTTGATAGCTTGGTGCTTCTTGCTGGCCTGTTGCTTCTTGCTAGCCTGAGATCTCTTCTTGTCAATCCATCGCTTCTTATCATCCTGTCGCTTCTTGCCATCCTGTCGCCCCTTGCCATCCTGTCGCGTCTTGCCAGCCTCTCGCTTCTTGCCACCCTTGGTGGGATTCAACTTAATGGTCTCCTGGCAGATCCCTTGCCGAGCAATTTTCCCCAGTACCGACGTCTCCGTGCGCTCCCATCTCCGGATTTTCCCGGTGCGGCGATACCTAAATCGCAGGAACCGTCCCCGTCGCGAACTTTTCACGAATTTAGTGCGGCCTACTCGTTTCCCTATCACCTTGATCCACTGTCGTGGAATGCCTCCGGCGATCAAGCGTTCTTTGATAACCTTGGTGTGTTCCCCTTGCACCATGATCTGCTTCCATTTCGGGTTATGTGGATTAGGTTGCACAGTCGTAGGGGATGCGCATGCCGTGTTCAGTCCCTTGACAAGACTGTCTGCGTCGAGTTGGAAGTTCTCAAAACCGGATGCGCAAGTAACCGTGTGGTTACGACGGCGAGTGATGCTGACCAAAACCGGCCTCGGTGTACCCTTCCTAGGTGATTGTGAGTGACATAGGTTTCGGAGTGGAAAATATAGTTCTGACCTAACGATGGGCTCCCTGTCATTGTGGATCCTGTACCATTCCTCCGTGCTTTCGACAATCCTGCTGATCACCTCGTCGGTGTCCATGAACTTTTGTTCCAGGAGCTCCTCCCTGTCACTCTCCTTCCCGCTTAGCACGGTATCCAGAAGGACTTCGTCCTGGACAACATTGACAAATTTTGGATCGTCCAGCTTGAACAGGTGTTTTGATGTAAGGTACCGGGTGATAATGTTCTTGATCTCTTTCTTTGTCAAGGGCTTCTTCGGGCTGGAGCGATTCACGCGTCAGCAGTTGGAAAGCCGAGTCGACCATCTGGTGAGGCTCACTTTCTGCCGATGCGCTGGAAGAACGGGGCGCTGACAGGGACGGGTTTCTGCAGGAAGGTCACTTGTGGCTTATGGGATATCTCCTGAACCCCTTCCATCTCCCTACCCCAACCGTGCACACCTCCCTTGCGTGCCTCGGTATCCTTTATAGTCACGTGATGTACATGTACTCGGACGCTGGGGTGGGACTCATTCACACCTATATCAGAGGTTTCACTAAACCATCCTTTGACTACAAGAAGCTGGTTCGTACCGGTGATGACCACCCCCTCCTTTGTTTTCTTGGTCCTAATCAGCCCTTCCTTGGTGCTTGCCTTGAGGAATGCGGTCAAAGACTTGAACCCCGAGTGCTTGACGTTCACCGGGGTGCCCGCGGATTTTTTGAGTTGGGAAGAACGATATGGTAAGATATACCTCTCATAGAAAATTGACGGAGTGATTGGGAAGGACCCGGGGGGTAGTTTCGACAGTGTGACACAGATCGATTCGAGAAGGGCAGACCGTAGGGCGCTGGAGACCGCTGTGACATTTTAGTGGAAGCTTTCATTCATCTCTCGGAATGCACACCTTTTTGTGAACGGGTGTCTAGAGGCTGAAGGTCACCAATCCAATCAACAATATACGTTCTGTAAAACGCACCGAAACCCCCGACGCCGAAATCTGTGAATGGTTCCCGGAACATAGAGGTAGTCGAAACTGTGGCTGGCGTCAGTTATCTGAATTGATCGCACAACTTATAGGTCGCATGGTCATCACGTGCGGGATGTTCCACTCGAGATGGAGCAAAGGT
>Ga0307517_10008533_pt1 | contig 14692 bp, 9 predicted proteins | sample 23_EM_MG_FD_194515 | JGI IMG/M metagenome (GOLD analysis project Ga0307517, IMG submission 194515) | Populus trichocarpa ectomycorrhiza microbial communities from riparian zone in the Pacific Northwest, United States - 23_EM | ecosystem: Host-associated > Plants > Roots > Unclassified | place... | reverse complement strand
TATCTGCTTTGTATAGAAGATTTGCATAAGTATCAATTGCACCCGGAGAAAATTCATTCCTTTCGGCAATCCTATCAACCATATCTTTCATACCAACAATAGCCGTATTGATTTGTTCCTCATCCACACTTCTCAAAAAGATTGCATCCCAAATAACAGAATTTAGAAACAAATCCTGTTTACTATCATAATTACCTAAATTGTGATTCTTTATAAGTCGGGTGATCCATTGTGCACAATTAGACCAATCGTGTTGATCACTGTACCATTGTGCCCTGGCTGCCGCAATTAATCGAGCAGCGTAATTTTTGGGGTACTTAATTTCAATATTTTCGGCTACTCGTCGCCACTCAGGCTCAGGTTTGCCTTCAGTAATAGGACCACTATATTTCATCCCGCTTTTTATATGAAGCACCGGGCTAATTTCCTCCTCCTGAATGATGCGATCTACAACATGTTGAGCATATCCATTTTTTTTCATTAGTTGATCCACTTTTTTGCCATCAGGGTAAAATAGTCTGAATAATTTCGCCTTTGACCCTTTCATAAAAGAGGCAATAAATGTGATATTTTTTTTTGTATATAGATCTTCTTCTCTTGCGTCGATTAAGTGATTCATATAATCATGAGAAATCGCTTCCACTAAATCCTTTTGACCTAACAACATAGCCGTATCAAGTAAAAATGGCATTACCTCGTAATCCTTTTGTCCCTGCCGATAATCCTGAACCAACCTGTAATAATCTTGATAAGGAGAAGGAGTACCAAAAACCATTGATTTTCTTGAAATAGCCAGGAAATCTTCGACAGTCTTATACCCCAAGTCCCTATTTACCAGTTGCCCCTTGGGGGAAAAAAAAAGAAAAGTAGGATACGCGGGAATTCCATATTCATTCTGTAGCGTAGCCGCGTCAGAATACCAATTCCTCACCTCCTCATTATCCTTGTCTGATTTGTCCATTTGTAACTTGATTGAAATAAAATGGGAGTTTATGTAATCCCCTACTTCTTGTTTAGAATAGATTTCCTTCTCCATTAATTTACAAGGTCCGCACCAAGTAGTATAGCAATCCACAAAAATATACTTGCTCTCTTTCTTCGCCTTTTCTTTCACTTGCCCCCAGGTAATGCCTTCTTCAAACCGAATTCCTCTTTCTTGTGCTTGTGCCAGAAAAGGCATAAAAATTATCAGACAAATTAATTTCATATTTATATTTTATTTAATATCCTTGACTTTGATTAAGGTTGGGATCCTTTTGAATATCAGCTAAAGGAATTGGATATAGCTGTTGGTAACTATGCCAAAGGCCTCCTTTTAATGGAGTTACTACGTTCATCACACCATCTACGTTTCCTGTGCGCTTGAGGTCGAACCAACGGTGCCCCCACTCTGTAAATAGCTCTACCTGTCGTTCATGCAAAATAGAAGTCAATAAAGATGTTTTATCATTTGCCATAGTGATACCAAGATTTGCTCTTGCCCGTATCATATTCAGATCATCTTGAGCAATCCCAATTTTATTCTGTTGTACTCTCGCCTCGGCTCGTATTAGATACTGTTCACTCAACCGCAACACCATCAAATATTCAGTAATTGCAGCATTATTGGTAGCACTTTTATATTTATAAGGGTATGAGTAATTAACCCCAAGAATAGAAGTATCCTTAACCCAATTAGCCCTTCTATTATCTCCTATTTCAAAGGCATCGAGTAGAAATGTACTCAGACAAACAGGTTTACTGCTGCTTAAAGCCGTGTTGAGAATAAAGACCCATCCATCTTCAGTATTGTGCCCTGTTGTGGTAGGTTGTAATTGCCAAATGGTTTCTGTGCTATTCTTCAAAAAAACGTTATTTAACGTCGTTAAGGAAAATTGTTCCGAATTATTAATGACAGATGTTGCCTGTATTTCAGCATTGAGATAATCTCCTGCATATAAGTACACCCTTGCCAAAAAAGCCGTAGCTGCAGCTTTGCTAGGCCTAATACGTTCGGGCAATCCAGAATAAGGCTGTAAATTTCCATTTAAATAACTCTGGCTAAGTAGATTTTGTGCATCTAACAAATCACTGATGATGTGTTGATATACTTGCACTTTCGCGGTACGTGAAAGATTTACATTGACTTGCCAATCTGTAGCCGTTATCAGCGGCACATCACCATAAAGATTAACTAAGTAGAAATAGAAAAAAGCGCGCAAAAATTTCGCCTCTCCTAATAGCTGTTGCTTAATAGCAGGAGTTAGAACACTAGACTTAGTAAGCCCTTCAATAGCTGAATTGCACGCAAAGATATAGCTTTGATTATAGAGTTGGCTCCAGAAATTGCTGCCCGGGTTTATACCGGGCACGTTTGCAAACAAAGCATTGGTAAATAAATAATAGCGAACGTCATTAGTAGGAATTCCATTCCATAATGTAAATTCATCTGCAGATAGACCAGCCGACAATGAAATACTCCCTGAAGTTCCTCCATTGCCCGTAAAAATATCATTTCTACTCATAGCAATGTATATGCCCGTAAGTACAGAAATAGCAGTAGCATCACTGGCATATACATTGTCTTGGTTGACGCCGGTAACTGGCGCCTGGATGTCCACTAATTTTCTACAACCACCAATTGTTGTAACTAGCAGTAAAATTAAGATCATTCTAAAATAGCATATCTGATATTTGGATAGCATATATATATATTTTATATGTATTCATTCCTTATAACCCCATTTGCATACCAAAAGTCCAAAATCGTAACGGAGGCAGGGAACTGTAACTTTGATTCTCTGGATCCATCCCTTTAAAATTCGTAATAGTTAACAAATTCTGCCCCTGAATATAAATCCGACAGTTTTGTAAGTGGGACTTTCGCTTCCATTGGCTGGGCAATTGCCACGATATAGAAAGGTTCTTTAATCGTGCAAATGAACCATCGTTATTTAAAAAATAATCACTACTCACCACAGTATATTGACTACTAGTTGTTGAATATTTGGCTATTGGTACAACATCCCCATTTTTCCTCCAACGATTGAGAACAGTAACTGGTTGATTGCTAAATGAAGTTGAAAACTGTCCAGGGAAATAACTTCCATTATAAAACGTAAGATTCTGTCCTATCTGCTTCACATATTGGAAAAGAAAATCAATCTGAAAATTCTTATACTGAATACTATTTCCCAATCCCCCGTAAAACCTAGGAAAAGGGTTAATGATGATCTCGGCATCGGCGGGGAAAACTGGAGTAGTAGTAGGATTGCCATGATTATCCAAAAATTGGTATTGGCCCGTAGTTGCATCGACTCCCAGAGAATGATAGACTCTCATGAAATTAAGGGGCTTACCAATACTTAAACTATTCGTATAAGTAGATAAGGAAAGGTTTGGAAAGGCAATCAATTTATTTCTCGGAATAGTAAGGTTAAAACTGCTTGTCCAGACAAGACTCTTACTTTTAACATTAGTCGCATTGAGTGTAAATTCCCAGCTCGTATTTTGCACTGTAGCAGGAAAATTCCTGTTAATTCCCGTAAATCCGACAATAGAAGGTAATGCATATTGCAATAATTGATTAGAAGACCTGTTACGGGCGTACGTGGCGGTCAGAAATAGTCGATTTTTAAAGAAACTCAATTCAAGTCCCAATTGCAATTTATGTGTTTCTTCCCACTGAAGGTAAGGATTTGAAATGCCCGCCGGAACTAAGCCTATGCTATTCTGATAAGGAACACCAGCATTTATTATATTATAAAAACTCAAAAAACTATAGTCAGCGATCTGGTCGCTGCCAGTAGTACCATAACTGACCTTCACCTTACCAAAACTAAGAAGGTTAGGTTTCTGCGTAGAGTTTTCCCTAACAAATAGCCAAGCTCCCCCTACACTCCAAAAGTTATGAAACTGATTTTGCGAACCGAAACGGCTACTACCATCGCGTCGAGCATTTAAATCGAGGATATATTTATCTTGCCAATTATAATTTAGGCGACCAAATAGCGCATTGTATTTATATTGATTAATGACTGTGGCATTCGCAAAGAAACTAGTCGCAGCTCCTATATTTTCAAGTATTTGATCATTATTATACCCACTCCCAAAGAACGCTCCACTGGAACTATTAGTTTGGTGAATTGTGCTGCCTATTAATAAATCCATTTTGCCATTGCCACTGGATCTTTTATAGATCACTTGAGGCTCTATAATCCATGAATTAAGATTTCGATTTCCAAAAGTTGCGCTACGTGAAGTATTTGGCCGATTTTCCGGCTTAACAGAAAGTAGGGGATACGGCACAAAGTCATTTGTTTGCATATTTGTATATCCAAAACTAGCTTTAACTTCTAAACCCGCTAAAATGCGATAGCTTAAAATTGCATTACTCAGTAAATTACTTGTCTTATTTTTATACAGTTGATATATATACGAAAGTGGGTTAGTCCATGAAGAGTTACCTAAAAGATTTGGCGCCCAATTAAGGTTGCCATCCGCTCTATATAAAGACGGTGCATCCGGTGCCTGTTGGATAGCTCTTCCAGTTAAATCTGTTGAAGGCAAATGATTATTATCGACTAAATAATTCCCTGAAAACAGGAAACGAAACCGTTGATTTGCGGAAGTAGTGTTCAGGTTAAAATGAATCGACACCTGCTTATCCGAAAAATTTCCCGGGAATACCGTTGTTTCTCGGTGATAAGTTCCCCCAACCGTGTATTGAATATTATTCGTTCCGCCAGAAACACTCCCGCTGATACTAGTATATTGAGCAGTCCCACCAATCAATGTCTCTTGCCAATCCGTATATCGCGTACTGTCCCAAACACCATTAATATCATAGTCTCCCGAACCAGGGGTTTTACCATCATTCTTAAACGCTTCATGTCTCATCTCCAAGTATTGTTGCGTATTAAGCATCTTTATTTTCCGTGTAACATGTCCCCAACCGTTTTGCAGATTAATGTCAACTTTTGTTGCACCCGATTTCCCTTTTTTAGTCGTAATTAAAATAGCTCCATTGGCAGCACGAGAGCCAAAAATAGCAGTAGCATCCGCATCTTTTAATATTTCGACGCTCTCTATATCGACAGGGTTGATATAGCTAAAGGGACTACCCGAATTACTTAATATATCATCCGCACCAGTACTAGGTAATTGCGAATAATAAGGTACTCCATCTATAACAAAAAAGGGTTCATTGCCTCTGGCAATGCTATTCCGCCCTTGAATTCGCACAGCTACTGGCCCACCAGGCAACCCATTTGCCTGCGTAATGAACAACCCCGGCACCCGCCCCTCCAACGCCAACAACGGATTACTTACCGGTTGCTTTGCAATATCTTCCCCTTTTACCGTCGCCACATTCCCCACATTAAACCTCCTACTAGTAGTCCCATAAGCAATAACCTGTGTCTCATCCAAAATACTCGTAGACTGCTTCAGTTCTGTGAAGATCTTAACCACATCATTAGAGACAACAACCTGCTTACGTTGGCCTTCATACCCTACGAAACTTATCTCCACCCAATGCGTGCCGATAGACACGTCCTTCAATATAAATTCTCCTTTTTCATTCGTCATAGCTGATTTTCCAAGAGCTCGTATTATCACAGAAGCTCCCACCAGAGGATCTCCATTCTCCGCCCGGACCACTCCCCTCACCTCCTGGGGAACAGGATCACCGGCCGCAGCGCTTTGTGTGGTTTTCTCCAGGGCCATTCGTTTGGTGATTGTGATGGTCTTATCCACGATCCTATACTCCAGCGGCTGATCTTTCAAACATGCCTTCATCACTTCCTCAATATCCGCATCCTTCAGTTCGATCGTCACCATCTTTGCATCCTTCAGAAGATCGTAATTAAAAAAGAATACGTAATCCGTTTTCACCTCGATGAGAGAAAACACCTCTTTGATGGACTTATCGTGGGCTGAAATACTGATCTTCTGCCCGAATCCTTTATTGGCAGTTACCTGGAGAGAGGCGATGAGGACGAATATCGCTGTCAGTTTTGTCACAAGCAGTAGTTGATGACACCCCTTCCTATTGCAAAAAAGGAATGTACGTAGAATCTTAGGATTCATTATCTTTGTTTTGGTTGAGTTGATCCGATGCCGTTCGACAAGAATAAATTAGGTTGACTCAGCCAATGACCTTGCTTCAACAAGGTTCAGCAACCGGAAGCGCTGTCACGCTGCCGGTTTTTTATGAGGCTACCTGGCTCGATCCAAATTCAACTAACCTGAATGGAATAGAAATCGGTCACAAGCATTCATGTTGTATTATTTAGGTGATTAGGTTGTTTATCGCTTACACTACTCTAAGGCAATACGGTCAGCTTCTTCCCGTCTATTCTGAAATGCACCTGGTTGGAAGCCAATACATCCAATACCTGCGAAAGCTTTAAATTCCGTTGGATCTTTCCCTCGAATCGACGGGAGTCAGGGATCGATCCCTGGTACTCTACCTCCACATCGTACCATCGCGCGAGCTGCCGCATGACGGTGCGGGTATCCGCCCTATCGAAAAAGAAATAACCCTTCATCCAGGCCACCTCATTTTCCACGTTCACATCATTGAATACTTTGAATTTTCCGCTGAGATCCACCTGGGCCTGGTCGCGGGGCTGTAGCAGGAGATTCTCGGTACCCAGGGTAACTTTAACGCTTCCGGTCAGCAAGGATGTCTTGATGGCATTCTCATCCGGATAAGCGTTGATATTAAAATTCGTACCCAGTACGTCAACGGACAGACCGCTGACCTTTACTTTAAAAGGCATGGCAGGGTTCTTTGCTACTTCGAAATATCCTTCTCCCGTTAGCTCCACGCTCCGTTCCTTGCCCATGAAGGCAATCGGGTACTTCAAGGAAGAAGAAGCGTTGAGCCAGACCCTGGACCCATCCGGTAAAGTTACCTGGTATTGCCCGCCCCGGGGAGTGGTGAGGGTGTTGTAGATAAGATTGCCCGGAGTCGCGTTCGACTTATATGCCAATCGGCCGCCATCGACTTTTATGACCCTCGTCGCGCCCTGCCGGCTAAGTACACCATTTTGGACATTGTCGAGGATAATAGTACTCCCGTCCGATAAGGTTAGCAGGGCCTTATTGCGACCGGGCGCCACATCGTTTTTATAAGGTTTAGTAGAGAGGGTGCTGATCGCATCCGGTTTTCTATTGTATCTGATTAGGACGATGGTCGTAGTAGCTACGATAGCAGAGGCCACGGCGGCGTATTGCCACTTCTTGAATAACAAAAAGAAAAGCTTCGCCCGGGAAGGGAACATGCGTTTGTTCACGGATTCGAGCGCCTCATCGATCTCCGCCTGGTACAGGGAATGCAAGCCGGTACGGAGATTATGTTCGTCTCTGATCTCTTCCAGTAATTGCCCATTAGAGTCATCGGCATTCGCCCAGGCCTCTAATTCGACAGCTTCTTCAGCGGTAAGTTTCTGACTGGCGGATTTGTATAAAAGTTCACTGATTCGGTAGATAGCCGATAAATTTCGTTGGTCGCTCATGCATTCGTAATTAAGAAACAGTAATATTCAAATGGCAGTTAGCAAGGTATAGCTGCAGGAGGTTTAATGGCCATGGTGAGTATTGGCTTTGATAGATAGCAGCTTAGAGCCGTCTGTACTATACATAATAAACACCCTGTGGTCAATTATTGACTACACGCAGCGGCAGGAAAATTAAGAAATGGTTAAGAATATGCATTAGAAGGACAGTTTTTTAGGGGTTAATACTTAACTGTTCTTAGGCTCAGCGCAATTATACTGCGGTAAATGGGATCAACAAACCATCCTATCGCTCCAGCCACCGCTTAAATCCCGGCGCCTTCTCCCTGCTAATATCCACTTCCATTTTTAGCGGATCTTTTAGCAAGACGGCCAGCTTCTGGTTCTCATAGGGCCGGACGCTGCGGATGGCTTGCGAATGAAGGATGCATTGCCGGTTGGCCCGGTAGAAGAGCCGTGGGTCCAGCAATTCTTCGATCTCTTCGAGGGTGGCATAATCGAGGATATATTTCTCGCCGCTGAAAGTATAGGCGTAATTGAGGTTGTCGCGGATGAAAACAGCGATCTGGGCAGTGGCGATGGGGATCCAGTTATTACGGACCCGTGCGATGAATTTCTCTTTGTAGAGGGGCGTTCCCTGCTGCACCTGTTGCAGGGCCTGCAACAGTTCCGCCATGGTGGAAGTTCCTGTTCCACCCATCCCGCCAATGCCCTGTCCCCCCGCTACCAAACGTTGGCATTTACCGATAGCTCTTGCCAGATCTTCCTCACTTACGGGCTTCAGCAAATAATCGATGCCATTCACCTTGAAAGCCCGGATCGCATATTCATCATAGGCCGTGGTAAAGATCACCGGGCACTGAAGGGTCAAAGTATCGAAGAGCTCGAAACTGACCCCGTCGCTCAACTGCACGTCCATGAACAGGAGGTCGGGCTCTGCATTCGAGAGGAACCATTTCCTCGCCGTCCGCAGGCTCGGAAGGATCTCCAGGATCCGGACGTCGGGCGCCACGGCCGCGATCTTATCCCGCAATTCCCGGGCGACCAGGGCTTCGTCTTCAATGATGACAGCTGTCATAACAAGGGGATTTTAACGATGAAATATTCTTTCTCCTCCCGGACCTCTACGGCCCGCTCGGAGAGAAAATGATAAAGGGTTCTAAGATTGGATAGTCCCTGCCGGTTGCTGCTGTCCACGAATTTCTTCCGTTGCAGGTTATTGCGCACCACCACATAGTCCGCTTCCGTAAAGATCTCGATCACCAACGGACTTTCGCCGTCGATGATATTATGCTTGATGGCATTCTCGACGAGGTTTTGTAAGGTGACCGGGGCAATCTTGCCCTGCCTCCATTCTTCTCCAATGTCGATGGTCACCTGCAATCCGCCGTCGAACCGCGTCTTCTGCAACCGGATATAGGATTCGGCGAACCCGATCTCTTCGCCCAACGGCACGAACTCCTGGTTGCGGTTCTTCAGGATATAGCGGTAGCTCCGGCTCAGGCTGTCCAGGAATTCCCCGGCACGGCGCGGGTCGCTGCGGATCAGACTGCCCAGGGAGGTCAGCGAGTTGAAAAGAAAATGCGGGTTCAGCTGCTGCTTCAGGCTCTCATACATCACCAGCGCTTTCTCCTTCTCCAGGTTCTGCGCCTTGTTCTGCAGGGAATAGATCCGCTCCTGCTGCCGCAGCCGGTAGCGGAATACGAGATAGACGATCGCCATCACCATGATGGCAGTTAGCAGCCAGAACCAGGAGGCCCGGTAAAAGACCGTGGCGATACGGATCTCCGCCACCCGCTCGGGTACATTCCAGTTATTGGGGTCGGTCGTGGCCTTGTACCGGAAATGGTATTCGTCTCCCGGTACATTGGTATAGTTGATCTGCCGGTCGCGGGTATAGACCCAATCCTTATCGAATGGCTCCAGCCGGTAGGCATACCAGGTCTGCTGCGGATGGTCGTAGTTCAGGGCCGCCAACTCGATGGAAAAAAAGTTCTCGTCGTGACCCAGGTTCAAAGATCGCAGCTCTTCATAATTGCCCCCGGGATGGTATTCCCTGCCTCTTATCTTCAGGGAGGAGAGATAGAGGACAGGCGCGCGGGCATCCTCTTCATACGAGCTGGCATCGAAGAGCACGAAGCCTTTCACAGACGGAAAAACGAATTGGCCATCCCGCATCCGGTAAGCAGGCTGGTCATTGAATTCCATGGCCGGCAACCCATCTTCCAGGTCGAAGTCCCGGAAATGCCGGCGGCTGCTGTCCAGCATCAGAATACCGGAGGTGCTGCCGATCCAGAGGCGATCCTTCGCGTCTACCATCAGGCAGGAGGTCTTGATGGAGCTGAGGCCGTTGCGGCGATTGTATTGGGTGAATTGATCTTTTACCGGGTCATAGGAGACAAGGCCCATGAAGGAGCTGATCCAGATGACGCCTTCCCGGTCCTCGGCCAGGGACGTGATCACATTGCCCATCAGGGTGCTATCGTTGGCAGGCGTCCTCATCCAGCTCCGTACTTCCTTCCGGTCTTCGTCCATCATCACCAGTCCCGCGCCGTTCATGCCCAGCCAGAGCCGGCCACGGCTGTCTTCCAGCATGCAGTGCACTCCTTTCCCGCTGAACCGGCCCAGCAAGGGATGCGCGGCAATGCTATGGAACCGCTGTTCGGCCGCATCATAATAATGCAGATCCGCCCTATCTCCTAACCAGATATTTTTATGCCGGTCCTGCAGGGCGCACCAGTAGAAACTATAGGGTAATGAATCCTTTTCTCCCAGGAATTCCATCTGGCCCGTAGCGGTCCGGTAACGGTTGACGCCTTCCGTCGTACAGATCCAGAGATCGCCTTGATCGTCGCAGAGCAGGCTTCGGATGGAATTGGAATGCAATTGCCGGTGCTGCTGATACCGCTTGTTCTGCCAGATCTTTGACAACTGCCCGTCGGGCGTCCTCCGCACCAGCCCTCCTTCCCAGCCAAACCATAGATTCCCCTGCCGGTCTTCAGCCGCCGTCCGCGCCCAATTGGAAAAGGCGCCGGGGATCGCGATAGAGGAAGACGTGATCACCCGGAACAGGGTCCTGTCCGGGTGAAAATAATCCACGCCATATCCTTCCGTCCCGGCCCAGATAAAACCCTGCCGGTCGCGGAAAAGCGTCGTCAGGTGATTGGCCGCCACAGTCGCCTGCTGTAAAGGGTCGTTCATATACCGGCCGAACTGTCGCAGCTGTGGATCGTATAAGAGCAGGCCCTGGAAATTCGTCGTCAGCCAGATACGGCCGAGGCTGTCCGTCATCAGGGCATTGATGCTATTGCCTTCCTCCTGTTCCGCCGAAAAATAGAGGTCCCGGAAAAGTTCGAATTCCGTAAAAGCCACCGTGGTCCGCATCAGCAAGGCATCATTGAGTCCGTAAGTGGCCCAGAATACGCCCTTGCTATCGATGGCGATCTTATTGATCCGTCCGCCCGTAGGCTCCAAATGAATGGGCATCGCGTGATGCAGCCCCGGATCGGTTATCACCAGCCCGCTGTCCGTCGACACATACAGAGATCCGCGGTAATAGGCCAGATCATTCACCCGGGTATGCAGAAGGGTAGGGTGGCCGGCAGTGCCTTGATCCTCATAGAAAGAAAGGACTCCTGTAGAAGGTTGCAGCCGGGCAACACCCCGGGACGTGGCGAGACAGATCGTATCCACTCCCGTTTCCAGGATACCGGTCACTCCCAATCCTTCCGTACCGCCTACCTGCCGCCACCGGCTGCCCGCATAATCGAATTGATAAAGTCCACGGCTGCAGCCGACCCAGAGTTTCCCCGACCGTTCGCACAAGATAGCCCGTACAATAGAGGCCGGAAGGGAATTGCTGTCGCCCGGCGTATTCTGAAAGAGGGTCACCGAATAGCCATTGTAGCGGTTGAGCCCGCTGACCGTCGCGATCCACACATAGCCGTATTTATCCTGGCCGATGGCCCGCACGACGCCATCGCTCAACCCGTCACCGGCGCCCAGGTGATGAAAATGGAAGGCGGGCCCCTGGGCCAGGCAGGAGACAAGGGTAGGTAACCCTGCCATCAGCAATAATAGGAAGCGAGCGCAACGCATGGCTTTCGATTGACGAATGAAAGTTACGAAATCGCCTTCTAGTCCCCGAGAATAAGCTTCTCCACGGTCCTATCCAATTCCACGCTCTCTTCGTACACTTTCAGGAAGAGATACTGATGGTCATTCTCCGCCTGGACCAGGTAGACGGGATGATCCAGTTCCCGCGCATCGATCTCGTGGACGACGAGGATCTGGTACTTAGGGTAGGCAAGCTTCACCTGATACTTCACGGAAAAGGGCAGATGGTCTTCCCCATAACTGGCAATGCTGTATTTCCAGTCGCCCCGGGCATCATAGAAGGCCCTGCGCGTGAACTCCTTCTGAGAGAACCGGCAAACGAACCATCCGTTCCTGGTCATCGACCAGTCCGGGTTGACAGCCTTCCGGTACGAGCGGTGGAAATTCTTCAACGCTTTCGAAGCGCCCGGGTCTTTCATGACCAGGGAAAGGCCCTGGACATCCACCACGGAAGGGTATACGGTAAGTTTCTGTGCCTGCAGCCCCTGAAAGGCCGGCGGGACGGTAGAAAGAAGAACGGTGATCGCTAACATAGCGCACCTGCCTTGCATCATCTTTTTCATGTTTGATCGTATGAGTGGTTATTAAAAAATTTATCTGCCAGCACCTGGTAACAGGATACCCAGGCCTCTTCCAGTTCCGGGGTCCAGTCCCGTCCAAAGCCCTGCTGCAGGGTCCAGAGGAGTGCCTCCCCCACCATGCCGTAATGTTCCGGCTTTACGCCATAGGAGACATGCCGCGCGGCCAGTACGGCCATCTCTTCCGCCAGTGCATCCAGCCTGTCCAGCCGGGCCGTGAGGATCCCCAGCATATCTATCAGTTTCCGGTATTGCGATCTCATATCCGACCGGAAAAGCGACCGCAGCTCCGGGTTCCTAAGGAACAAGCGGCTATAAAATACGTCCCCCACCAGGACGGGGTCCATCGACCGGAAGATCTTCCAGCTATTCTGTACCAATATCTTTTGCTCTTTTGTCATAATTTGTTTCTTAGGGTCTGTAGGAAGGTTACCCATCCTGCCGGGTGAATTCAAGGTGCAGAAAGATGGTGGCCCATTTGTCGACGATGACGCCGCCGATATCGATCCAGGGGTCCGGCCGGGAACCGTAGAGGTACCGATTGATCCGGCCCACGGCCTTGAAACCTGCGCGTCGCTCACGTTCTCCCGCATTAGAGAACCAACCTTGTTCTATTTTAAAATGGACATTCCGGGTAAGGTTACGGATGGTCAGCAATCCTTCCAGGGCATAATCCAGGGCGCCGGCCCGCCGGAAGGACAGGTTCCTGAATTCCATATAGGGATATTGCTCCGCATCCAGGAATTGTTCCGAGACCAGGTAGGCATTCCGCTGGCGGCTGCCGCTGTCGAGGCTATGTGTGCTCACCCAAAAGGCCATGCTGGCATCCCGGAAATCAGGGGAAGACATTTTAAGACAACCGGCATCGATGCCGAACCGGCAGTTCATCTGCCCGATCGATTGGGCAACGGAGAAATCCACCGTCGAGCGGGCTTCGTCTATTTTCCAGGTGTGGAGGATCCTCGCGGAAGTAGGTAAGGCGTTTTCCATGGGGCAAATATGCGGCGGCTCCCGGCGGGATAAAAATTTATAGAGGCGGGGCGTTCAATTTGTATAATGAAACGGGTAAAAAAGGCATTAAGGCGGCTTGAAAAATTCTTATTTTTTGATTAGGAATTATTAGGAAGCGAATAGTTCTTAATATCTTTAATTGCTTCTAAAAGCTTAATAGTTGCATTGGCATCTAACACATCATTTGAATAGCGTACCTCATACAAACCTTGCAGATTCGAAGGCAATTTAATGCCTTCTTTCACAAGTAAAATAAACCTTCTGCCGTAAAAGGCCATTGCTGCGCCAATCTCAATCAAAACGTTCGGATTAATAATAACATGATCCCGGCCATCGATATCATTAATTGTCCGTTCAGCATCGACATGTATAATTGCAGCGCCACATATGCGCATATCATCCATTACCTTTTCGGGCACTGGTTTAGAAACAGACTGTCGATCAACGGAAACCACTGGGGTTAACTCTCCATATTCCAATAGTTTTTTAATAGGGTCGACAAGTTCTTTATTCTTACCATGCGTAATAAATACCTTTCGACGGCGTTCATCATCCATATTTGCTGTTGATGTAGATGCTGTACCAAAGTATTTCATTACTTTACTGCCAGCTTCATTAGATATTAAGTCTTCTTTGCTTTTACCATTTACTTGTTCGAGGATTCCTTCAATTTCTCCATGATGTTCTGAAGGATCTTTGTTTGATCCGTTAAGAATAACATAAGGCTTACCTTTAATTTCATCTATAAATCCAACAGATTTTGCACTTTCTTCAATTCTTTCTAAAACTTCAGTTGTTTTTTCCCGAGGCACTCCCATATCTTCCAGGACATTTATTGCCAGGTCAGTACGTGGAAACTGATACCCATCATAGCTACGTAAAAAATCACCAAATATTCGTGGCCCTAAAACCGCTTCACGTTTTGCATGTTCTTCTATGCCTTCATTTTTAGGGCGTAATATTCTTTTTGCAAGATCAGTTACCGAAATAGTACTTGCCTGTGCACCTCCATCGATTAGACCAAATGCCATTGCAGCACCGGATAAACCCTTGAATTGTGTCCCTTTGGGATCTACGTTTAAAGCTTTTGCTACATAGAGTGGAGGTGTTGGCCTGCCTGCATAATGATCCAGGATGGCTTGAGGAATGCGTAGAGCTTCTTCTAATGAAGCCGATGGCACATCTGATTGCTTTAGATAAGCTCTTTTAGAAGCTACTTCAGGTTTATTTTTTTTCTTCATTTTGGCAAACTGAATTTGTATTCAATTTATAATGCGCGACTCCGCATTTATGAATTTAAATATTACGATATGCGGTTAAAAAAAATTAAGAGGCATCAACCTAGTGAAAATGCTTACCTCCTGCTAAAAACACCACTGATTTAAAAAGGATTACAAAAAATAAAATTATCTACAAAAAAATAGCCGTCTACCCTGTTACTAAGACGGGAGGACGGCTGCAAAAAAACTATTATTGGAGTAAAGA
>Ga0307517_10008532_pt1 | contig 14692 bp, 11 predicted proteins | sample 23_EM_MG_FD_194515 | JGI IMG/M metagenome (GOLD analysis project Ga0307517, IMG submission 194515) | Populus trichocarpa ectomycorrhiza microbial communities from riparian zone in the Pacific Northwest, United States - 23_EM | ecosystem: Host-associated > Plants > Roots > Unclassified | place... | reverse complement strand
TCCGAAATCAAAATTTATAATTTAAATTAAAAAAACAAAGCATCAACAGTAACGAAATTTACAACCTTAACGGTACAACCTTAATGATCAGACATGTTCATGGATTGAGCTGCCCAATGAACGGGGGGAGAGACCGATGACAGTTGAACAGACTTAGACATGAATTTTCAACCCACTAGACCTACCCAACACTATATGTCATATTACTTTCCATCGTTTAATGCTTTAAAAAATACTCCTTTATCTTACTGATATGTTCCTTTCCATTGTATATATTTATATTATGTTTTCTACACGACTCGAATTTTCTTCCATCACATATATTATTATTTTTTATTTAGATATTTTCACAACCTTTTAAATGATAAGACGAGTTCTATTCGAGGTTTGTAACTGTCTCTCTTAATAAATACGCTTCATAAAGATCGAATTTGTGTTCTCACCCTTACATGAATATAACAATACGTTAACTGCTAGATCAATACTTTATTGGTATTGACATATTATTTTACTACAACATTTATATTGATGCATTTTATATACTGATATATTATATTAATATAACATTAATATTACACCTACATATCGACTTATATCAACTTATTAATTCATAATATATATATATATATAATAAAAGAGTTTTTCCTTGAAAAATAAAAGAAAACAGGAAAGGTCCACCGCATGTGGAAAGATCCACCAACAAAAACAACAAAGCGGATCCATTTGATAAAGCCAAGTAGGGCGGTGGAAATTATTTGTTTTTTAATTATAATTTTAGAAATATTTAATTAATTAATATATACTATAATTTTGAATAAATCATAAATTTTAGTTATGTTTTAAACTCGCTTCTTCAAATCATAATCATAAAAATTATCATAAATCAAATATAATTTAATAAAAACCATTGAAAAGTGCTATAGTTTCTGTCTTTAAATATTTTTAAAAGTATATTTATTTTTTTAAAAATATAAAATTAGTATTTTTCCAATGATTATAATAAATTAATATAAAAAATAAAAAAATATTTTAATATATTAAAAAAAAACAAACTGTAGCCCTTTCATACTCTCCTCCATCTCATCCCCAACAACCAACAATACAATAAAAAGGCAAGAGAGGAGAGAGGCTGAAAGCAAAGCACTCATTTTCTAGCTGCCTCTCTGCTCCCATCGACATCCAGTAAGCCCTCTCTCTTCTTTTCATTTCTTGGTTCTGTTTTGTTTTTTGTTTCATTTATGTCTTGACTTGTTTTCACAGTGTCACAGTTGTCCTGATGTTTTATTGTTCTCGTGTTTAAACAGCTACACACTTTGTAATATTGTTCCTTTTCTGTATGTGTGTGTGGTTGTGCGATGGGAGAGAGAATTCCATCCGGGAGTTACTTTCAGTACCCTCCCTCTGGAGTCCACCATGCTACTCCTCAGAGGTCCAGTTCTCTTCCTTCAGATCTTGAAAGGTTAGTTTTTTAAGCCCTTTTGGCGTTTTCACTCCTCATGTTTAATTGTCGTGCTAATTGATCTTTGTTCTCTTGTTGTTATTGGTTGTTTCTTTTGCTTGTTTTCCTTTGCTTGCATACATGGATTTTTGAGTCCTCCTTTATATGGGGTTTGCTATCATTAGTGTTTTTTTTAATTTTTGACTTATTTTATGTGGATCATGGTGTTGGTATTGTGCTCAGGGTTCTTTCTTCTAGGTGTTTCTTTTCATTTTGTGGGTATCTGATAATGGGATTGGAAAGAAGGAACATAAATGAAGGAGTTTTATGGTTTTTTAAACTATCATGCTGGTATTTAAGAGAAAGAGATTGTCTTTGATTCTTGTTTATTGGAAATTCTATTTTGAAAAAGTTTTGTTATCAAAATTGAAGAAAAATTCCTTCTTTTGTTCTCTTTTGAGAGTGAACTTTAGGAAATATTTTTTTTACTGCGAAACCACATGTTGATTAGGGGATTTAGGGGAATATTTCTTGTCGTGGTGTTTCACTCTCTCTTGTCAAAAGGATCACCATACATTGATGTTTTTTCAAATGTTTCTTCATACGTTTTCCGTGTTTTATCTTGCTCTTGAGAAAATGTCTTGTTCTTCCTTTTGTTCTAATTGACATGTCTCGCTCTTTCTTTCTTAAAAGTTGATTTTTTTTCTTTTCATTTTGGTGTTTAAGTTGCAAGCATCTGCAAGTCATTATGGTGCTATTCTTCTCCTCACATCACTTTGCTTGTATGAAAACAATAATCATTTTCATCATTTTCGGGCTTAAAAAGAAAAGTCCATTGTTATTTGTTTAGATTGAGTTGAGTTGCCTGCTTTCTTTGGAATCAAATTACTCAACTGAATTGAATAAAGTATCATTTATGTTCTAGCTAGGCTCATTCTATGGACCTTTATTTCCTAATATGACTAAACTTCTTCAAGCTATTTGTCAGGTAAAGAGAAGAATATATTATTAGAAGAGAGAAAGAATGATGCAAGATAAAACGTAATTTTTATAGAGATAATCAGGATAAGAATCCTTCCATGGAAGAAGAAGATCCTCCCTTAATCATTGAACAATGGAAAAATCCTCCACTCCACCTGTAATTGGTCTTGATTAAGTGAAAAACCTATTCCACATATATAAAGCTACTAAATGGTTGAACAGAAGATACTTTTATCTCCCCGTCATTACTACACATGAAGCAGTTACAGGGGACAAGATCTTATGTGGCCATTAGGATATACAATCATCCTTATATGCATCACAGTCCAAATAAAGGCCCTAAATTTGCAGGGTGCTCCAGATGCAGTGAAGAAATTGAAAATAGGAGCTAGAGATTTGAGTAAATTACAGAAAATAATTACAACCCTAAATTTGCAGGGTGCTTTGGTGCTCGAGTGCAGTGAAGAGATTGAAACTAGGAGCTATAGATTTAAGTAAAATCATAGCATAGTGCCTGGTTAAATTTGTCCATGGCCAAAGCAAAACAATATGAAGCTGTTAGTAGCATGGTTAAATTAGGGACAGTCGCTGAAGATGCCTTTGTTGGGCATAAATAACTGCCATGGCCATCACTGCTGGAAATCAACTTCTTAACAATTTCATTTATAATCATATAGTTATGAAGCATGCCAAAAAATGCGAGTTCCTAACAACTTTGTACCAATGAAGAAGTCTTCAAATCTTCAACTCAAAAAAAGAAAGAAACAAAAAGAAGTTATATTTTGACTTTTTAAGCTAATATTTCAAGGTTCAAACTTGATTTAGACCTAGAATAACAAATTTTGGTGAAATAATTGGATGGAGACCCTAGTGTGGAGCTAAGAGGTGAAAAAACTAAAAAAGAGGATGATGGGAACATAAACTGACAAACTAGGTGTTGGAATAATTGGATACCAGCTGGTCTCAGAATATTTCAATATATCAGCAGGTGGATATATGCCACTAAGTATGTGATGCAGTGTGTATGAGTATTAACACTAAAAACCACTAATGTAGATTTTCTGTTAATTATTTGCTGGTTGCGTAATGTAATGGCTGATATTTAAAACCATGATTGCTGAGCTTGTATTAGAATTGTTATATCTGTTCCTGCTTCCTTGCACAGAGTCAATGCTTGTGAATGATTGTAAGAGTATCTGTCTGCATGCCATTGAAATATACATCAACTACTGCAGTTCAAATGTGAAAAAAACTACTATCTAAATAGCTGTTGTTATGTTCATTGTGAATCGTGGTATGTCTTTCATCACAAGTTTGCCCATACCCACAATGCTAATCTTGCTGTAAATACTCGGATGCTTATTTTCTTTCCATGACCATTTTTTTTACAAGTTTTTCCATATGTGATTTGAGTAGTATATTGATGCAGATATTTGGCCGAGTTGTTAGCAGAGAAGCATAAGTTGGGGCCATTTGTGCAAGTTTTACCAATTTGTTGCAGACTTCTTTACCAAGGTTATTGAATCAAACTTATCTTACATGATACATGCTGTATAAACATGATTTCTTGTTGGTAGCATCACAGGTGTTCTTATCTTTTGAATTTGGCAATTTCTATATCAATGTGCATGGTTTGCATACATACCTGCATGTGGATGCGCATGCTATACTGGTACATGAAATCATCATTTATTTGTTTGTTTTATGATTTTTAAGTAGATGATTGCATGCTGGATATTTGTTTTGTTACATGGATGGGCCTAGATTGGGTACTTTACACATAAATGGGAAGGGAAATCTTGCAGCAGTCAATTTATGAAAAACTGAATACTGTCTCACGGAGGCCATTGCATAATGGACTTTTGGTACATATATAGTTACCTTGAAGTTGGTGGTTTTGGTTTATCAGCTTACCTGTTCTTGTCTGCTTGGAATTTTCGGTATATGTTTGAATTATAAATCATGATGCCCGTGGTTGATCTGCTGGAAATTCTTGAACTATCAGTTTTTAAGGAACACATCAGACATCATTCATAGCTTTGTCTTATGGTGTTTATTATAGCACACGCTTGCTCTTGTCTGTTGGAAACATCAAGTGTATGTTTGAGTGATACATCATAGTTCCATAGTTGATCTGCTAGAAATTCTTAAACTACACACTTAGTTGCTATACTTTAATGCCACTTCAGAAATCAGACGGGCATCAGCTTACAATCAAGGTTTTGTAGATCATGAAAGATATGAACATGAGAGTCCATTTAGGTCATTAGGTCAGCATCCAAATGGAAGGCCGATGGATTTGGAGGGATGGTCTGCTATGCCAAAAGAGGTAATGCGAGTTTGTGATTTTGTGCCCGACTTGGATACTCCTGGTATGCTATACAGGAAATAAATTTTACCTGACTTGCTTTTTAACTGCCATATGATGATCCTGCTATCTGGCATTCTTGTGTTTTTTACTAGCTATTACTGCAGGGGTTGTTAGCAGTATGTGTTAACTTTGTTGGGAGCATAACACTTGGCATTATTGAATCCAATCTTACAAAAAGTGCTCGAGATGTTCTGCTTCCAAGCCATTCAATTTAACTCATTCCTGTAAATATTTGCCCATATCAATTATCAATTGTGTCATTCTTTCAAATGTTCTAATATATCAATTATTTGGCTATCATATTACCTCCAATTTTATTGGAAATTGGTAGTTTGACCCTTCATTATTTCTCTAACATGCATTTCTCCTTGAGAAACTGAAGAAAATGTGCAAACATAAGACTGTACAGAAGGTAATACCACCAAGTCATCTTCAATGAACTAGAAATTGTTGAAGATTTATGGGAATTAGAAAAACCATCTTTTGATCACATGGGATGGTTTGTTGACCTTGAGTGCTTGACATAAAAGCAATAAGCTTGAAATTTATCAATGTGTGAATGGTATCCAACTACTTCTTACCCTCTCCTGATTCTTTAAGCAGTGTACTATATTGTTTCTTTCGGACATATGTCCTTGAGAAACTATAAATTGTTTGAACTTGCAAGAAAATTCTATGAAGTTCCATCGTATGAGTAGGTGACTTCTACTGGGGGTACCCATGTTGGATAAAATTATAAAACTGATGTCTGTGTCGTCCTAAGGATGATAACCTGAACCCCCATCATATTATTTCTGCAAATGAATATCATTAGCAACTCAATGATTGTCTGCTTTTTCCAGATATCTGGATCACTTGGAAAATGTCCTGGACTACCCTTTTTGGTTGTCTAAGTGCATCTCCTGAGGAAATTTTATTTGACTTGTGGTGTTACCACCTGTTAGAAGAAAAGAAACATGGTATTTCATTGAGGGGAGGGAGTTGTTTAGGATTGGATTAACTTCCATGCCCCATCTTGAACAAAACCCTTCTGTTGTTTGCTTGAGAAAAACAATTCTCCTCTCCCCATGCCCCAAATCATCTCACTTCAGGCAAACTAAGACATATCAGTTGTAATTTCTGAAACAAAATAATTGATACTTCAACCAACATGTCATGTCTTACTACAGGAGAATGGGCATCTTCAAAGAATGGCCTCATTACCAGCTGCTTCAATGGGTTGGCCTGGGGTCCCTGGAATTTCAAGTACGCCAGTTGTGAAGAGAGTAATTAGACTCGATGTTCCTGTTGACAAATATCCAAATGTAAGTCAAAGATGTTTCTTGAAGTAATGGAGATTGGAATTAATTATAATTTCTAGCTAACCCAAATTTGGCAGTATAATTTTGTTGGCCGAATCTTGGGACCACGAGGGAACTCCTTAAAAAGAGTTGAAGCCTTGACAGAATGTAGGGTGTATATAAGAGGCAAGGGCTCTGTAAAGGATTCTCTAAAGGTATGATTGACTATGGTTTTTTTCCCTTTTCAATTCAATTGACAAAGAAGTACGTTTTACATTAATTAGATAGTTAGGTTGCACTTCACGGAGAATCGGAAGTGAACTCTTGGTGAATGACTCTATAGCTGCTACTTGCATGTACTATATCATGTTTGAAATTGAAATTTCTGTTTTCTGTTTGTGTTTCAAGTAACATTGATTTCCACGTTTTCTTACTGAAATGGGTAGCTGTGTCTTATTATCCTATTTTTCTCCTAATGGAATTTTTCTGAAAGGGACATGTTAATTTGTTGTGATCCAACTAATAGCTCTTTGCGAAGTTTGTTTAATAGTGATGTCTTTTTCACTTTGAATATTTATATTCGAATTCGTATTTATGAAAGTTTTGATCAGTTTTTGCTCCTTAGTCATAGTTTTTACCAAGTCAAGCCATGGTTCCCATGACAGAAATGCGACACATCTAGTTGTAACTGGATATTGATGTTGTTTGTGGTTGGTTTTGGTATTTGTGTCAGTGTACATGGAAGTAGTCATAAAACACAATTTTTTTTTCCTGGTATAATACCTAGCCTTTATTTCTATTTCGATCATGGCTGTTCTGTCTTGTTTCCCCCCTTCACATTTCATTATGTATGGATTGTTGAAATTATATTAAGGAGACTTAATTTGGTTTCTTACTCGTATTCTCCTCCATTTTGCACTGTAAACTACCACAATGACCATCTGTGTTTTACTTTATGATGAATTGATATGATGGTTGGTTGTTGGTTTTTGATGCCCGAGTTTGGTAAATTGGCCACTTTAGTACTGAAATTTGTACAAACCAGGAAGATGTAAATGCAATGTTTATCTTGTTAGCACCTCAGTTTCTGCTGGTAACTCGGTCCAAAGGCTGGAAGGTTGAGCCTATGGGCTGAACTGGTTCCCGCTTTTGGTTTTGTTTGGGTTAAAGCTGTATACAGGTCCAGTTTCCATTAAAGAATATCTAATACTACTACTTTGAGCTTTGTGCACGCTCGAGTGTGTGTCATCTGTATTCAGGATTTCACATCTCATTTAGGAGAGTTGGTATTTTATGTTGATGGCCAGGAGTGGTAATCTGACTATAATGAGCTGATCAGATGACCAGGAGTGGTAATCTGACTATAAATGAGCTGATCAGAAATATGAATATAAACGAGATGGAGCTTCCATGATTCAGTTTCATATGTTATTATTTTTTTTTATTCATCTGTGTTCTTTGGTAAAGATATTCTACTCGGATTTAGGAATCACAGTATTTAATGTAGTCACTTTTTGAAGGCCTCGAAGCATACCATTTATTTGATGTGTTACAGAAGGGAACTTCAGTTAATATTTCTCAACTCTCTTGAAAGATAAAGCTTTTGTTTCGTACTAGTCATGGTTTCCTTTGATAAATGATTTGTTGACTGCACAAGGAAGTCCAATGATTGACTATGAGTTTTGTCCAGGAAGAAAAACTTAAAGATAAACCTGGATATGAGCACCTTAATGAACCACTGCATGTGTTGGTGGAGGCTGAATTTCCAGAGGATATAATGAATGCCCGCTTGGACCATGCAATAACAATATTAGAAAGCCTCCTGAAGCCTGTGGTATGGACACGAATGACTAATTGATTTTGCTGTTAAATTCTTGGCCCCGCCACAGCTTTCTGATTTTTCTGACTGTCATGCTTTCTCTCTGCAGGATGAATCCTTTGATAACTATAAGAAACAACAATTAAGGGAACTAGCTTTGCTAAATGGGACACTAAGGGAGGAAAGCCCGAGCATGAGCCCTAGCATGAGCCCAAGCATGTCACCCTTCAACACTGCAGGAATGAAACGAGCCAAGACAGGAAGATAAACCCCGTTTATTCATTGCTTGATGACAGCAACTGATTGATTGGAGCCCTAATGGCTTCTTGATGCATTATACCCAGAAAGCTGGGAGGAGCTTTGGAGGCTCTGAGCATTTGACCGTCAGCAAACGAGCTCCTCTCTTCTGGGCATGATTGCTTGGAATCTTCCATAGGTTATTTTTTGTCACTAGTTTTGTTCAATGTGCTCTAGCATATATCAAATAATCTCTATTCTTTTCATGTATTATTCATTTGAGCATGGAATTATCTATTTCATTAGTTAAATAAACTAATAATCAACAATTCAGTTAGGTTATTTCAAGTCATGTAAAAGACTTCGCACAAGTAACATCTATATCATTACAATTGCTTGTAGTTCTATGTTACTGCTATATTTTTCACCTTTATCCCGGGCTATTCTTTTTGAAATTCAAAGGAAATAATCTATAGATAATATATTCTTGATTATAATCTAATGAATTTAAAAGAAGCAAACCAAGAAAGAGAAGCGGTGAAAGGTTTTAAATTTGTAGTGATAGAATCTTTTATATTTTATTTGCTTTCAATGTCTCAACAAGATTCCAGTTGAATGACAGTGTTTAAAGCAGGCATCTTTATACTTTTACAATGGCATCATTATCAATCTTTGGCTATGCTTTGTTGAATGTATTATCAGAGGAATCCATTGATTTCACAGGCCCTTTTCTTCCTTCGATTGAAGAATATGATCAATCTTGAGGGATTTTATTTATTTATTTTACCAGTGTCCTGTCTTGCTGAGACAAACTAAGTGCTTGTTCCTTTCCACCCTTGTATCTTGGTGAATAAGCTTTTAAATCTTAACAGGTCATTAAATTCTCAGCAAAATGAAGAGTTCTTTAACATCGATAGCAAAAGGAATAACTTTTCCAAATTGACCTATTTCTTCACCCGATGCTGCAATAGCTGATGATATTCTTGCATGTAGGATGACAATTACGTGCTCGATTGTATGCCATAAATATTGATGCGGGTAAAATTGATTGAATGCCATAAAAATTGATGCTTGGTTAAGTTAAAAAACAATTTTTTTTTTGGTGGAACCCACCATACTTCGGCTGTTTCAGGTTTAACAAAAGTGAAAAATTACTGCTTCAATATTACTGCTTCAATGCCCGCGTTCCGTAGAGTGAATTATAACTTTAGCCGAGCTGTGCAAAGTAAATTATAATTTATTATTTAGCTGAGCTGTGCAAAATGAGTTTTTAATTTATTTTGCACTGTTTACTTTGCACAGTTCGGTTGAATTCATTGTTAATGGTTAAACAGGTCTAATCTAAATCTAAATATATTGGACTGGGTCTGATCCAGTTAAAAAAAACCAATTTTTTTTTAAAATTTTAATTGTATTTTATTTAAAAAAACTAGTGTTTAACATTATTCAATGACACTGCATCAATTTGACAGAGATCACATGATGGTGTAGCATTTATATAATTTGATCGTAATCTCAATTTTGTTCCTGATGATATTTGACCTGATTTTGTTGCACGCTAAAAAAACTATGGAAACTGTAGTTCTTGTTGGATAAATTTATATAAAGTATTATTTATTTCATGATGTAATAGCAGTAGTTAAATCTATAATATTTAAATTAAAAACCATCAATATTAATATATATATTTTTTAGTTATTTTATAACCTCAATTTGAAAAACATTCTTAATTAAACACATTAAACTACTTTTTATTCAATTATGATTTTAACCAAACATATATAAATGACTAACCGCATACAAGATTGAGGTTTTCTAACATTGCTGTTTGACAAAGGAATGTACTATTGGTCAAACCTAATTAGATTCAAATCTGATTGAGTTAACATGCTTGAAAACTGACCTTGTGACCAGGTAACTTGATCCTTTTTTCAAGTCAGTTCTCGAATAAATCTGACAACTACAAGCACAACTAACACCACCCCCTCTGGGGTTGCAACCAGCTTGCATTTTTCTGTCTTTTTTTTTTTTTTTAAGAAAATGAACCATGTGTATCGCAATTTTAGGGGGAGGAAGGTTTTTTGTGTTGAGAAATTCTCTTTCGAGGGTTAACAATGGAGTAAGCTTTTTGTTCATGATTGAGAAACTTTTAAAGAAAACAGACCACATTTATTATTTTGTGAAACATGTGGAATTCTAATCCCTAGATATGAAAATTCTAACAAATCTAAGGAAAAGCTCCTCTTTTTTTCCATTCCTTTTCTCTTATTTTCTCGTATCCTCTTAATTCTTTTGAAATATGTGATAATATTTAACAAAAAAATACTCAAGACCTAAAAAAAAAATAAAAAAAAATCAAACCAATTCAAAAAAATATGGACTTGCTCACCTTCATTCCCTCTGCTTAAAACTTAAGTAAAATGGTCAAGGAAAAGAATGGAGTTTTTTCAAAATTTTAATCTAACAACTAGAATTTTTAAATTATAAGGAAATAAACGGGGAATTGATGAGTCTACAGGGAAAAAAAATACAGTTTACCAAAAAATTTATGCTCACCTTTTCAATCTGTCCCTAGTTGCAAACAAGGCCAAGAATATCCAAGTCATTTTCTTGGGTTGGATGCAAAGCAGAAAAAAGCTTCAAAGGTAAAAAAATTTCAGCAACCAAATGCTGCCCCGTAAATTCATAAAAATTTGCTCAGCAGCTGATGGGAGACACAAAATGTGTACAGGGGAAATTTCAACCACAAAGAACAAGTTCCCTACCGGACCGACAATGCATGTAGCCAACAAGCATTTTCATTCTCACCTGAGAATTTTCAGAATCCATGAAGTTCCAAGATCATGAAGAAATGGAAAAGGAAAAGGAAAAGGAAAAGGAAGTAAATAAAAAACAAATTCATTCACAAAAAGTTCAGAATCTATGAAGTTTCAAGCTCATTAGAAGCATATCCCTGTAAATGAACAGCACTGGCACAGTTTATATTCATTCACAGCTAGCATCTAAGGCTGTAACATTTGAAGCATATTTCTTCATTGTTTTTGATAAGAGAAACTAAATAAGTCTAGAGCCAGAGAGCAGCAGGCACACACATCCATTATGGGAGAAAAAATAGCTCGAAATAGCAGCTAGAATCGAAGAATTTACATCCACTCATCCTTTCTAGTAACATTTAATATATGCATTCAAGATGCTTTGCATCAAAATGCATGATTCTTACACACTTCAATGTTCATCAGAACAAAGAATCATTTTTACAAACTGGGAATGAGACCCTCGGAACTTATTCAAAGAAGAATCTAATCTTCTCTAAGTAATCAAAGAATTCAAATTCATGAAAAGTGACAAATATTACGCAATTCAATTGGAAGATCATCTAACCTCTACACAGGGATCACCACAGCTCAATCTTGGCAACAGAGGAGCAACTTTTCCTCCGAACAAATTTCTTTCAAGCCTGCACAACATTACCAAGGTCAGAACATAAGGTTGATGGGCACCCAACATCAAGACAAATACTATCATTCAAAGCAAGTGCTAGCTTTATTGCTTAATGTTTTGATGTGAACTTTGAGCAACATTTTACACATTAAGCAATCAGTCGAAACCTAGGTAAAAAGCAGTAAAATCTCTCCAATAAAAGAGTCAGTCCCGAAGGCCAAGTTCAACTTCAAGCTCATCATCCTCTTCAAACAACTTCAAAAGACGGGCATACTGCTCTTCTCTTTTCTTCTTTTGCCAAAACTTGAAAAGGAAAAAAGCGAGAAACCCTATTGCCACCATGGAAACAAAAATGATGGCAATCTTGGGGATCCCAGTATTGTTTGTAGAAGCAGCATGCTTATCAGACTTCATAGTGCCATTTTTTGCCCCAGATGAGTCATCGGCTATACCTGCAAACATGAAAAAAAAAAATAAACCTGAAAACCTGATAGAATTCCCTGAAAGTTACATGCATTGCCTTCATTTTTTTTCCCTTTTCAATGGTTTCTATGGGAAAATGAAGCGTTATCATTTATTTTAAAAGGAAAAATAAATCATGCCCAATTAAGAGAAATACAAGCATTTATTTTTCGTTTGGTGATGAAAGATTTGAGTAAATATGGTAAAGAAGAAAGAAAAAAGGAAAGAGGAGAGGGAGAAGGAAAGATCCGAGAGAAACAAACCTGAAAAGAAAGGAAGAGGAACAGAGAGGAGGAACAACGAAAAAAGTAAAGAAGATCTGTTTCTTCTTCTTAAAAATCCACTCATATCTCTCTTTCTGCCTCCCTGCCTCAAAGCGAAGCGTGCAAAATTGGGTGTTAACTGTTAATAATTCTAATGAATGAAAGAAGAAAGGGGTGTTCCCAAGTGGGGGTAACGATTGTTTTTATAAATATATTAAGATGAATTTTTTTTAATTTTAATTTTTTTGATATTAGTGTTGTTTTTAGAAATTTATTAAAATAATATATATATTTTTTATTTTTTAAAATTATTTTAATATTAACATATTAAAATAATCTAAAAAATACTAAAAAATTAATTTATAATAAAAAAATTAAATTTTCATAAAAATCTAGTTTATCACATCTTTAAATAAGCATGAAGTTTTAAATCAATCAGATATAAATTGATCAAATTAGCATATATATATATATATATATATATATATATAATTTTAATGTCAGTTATTAAATTGGTTTTATCCCTCTAATAAACTCGTGATTTAAAGTTAATTTAATATATATATTAAAATATAGATGTAAATAATAAGGTTGACTTACCACAAATGAACGAGGAATCCATATTTATTTTTCCTTAAATTCAATTAGTTATTTGACCTAAGAAAATCATGTTATTAATATTCTATAATTAATAAAATTGAAGTCTGGGATTGAATACTAATTATTCCTCGTATGAAGATCATTAATTATGATTAAGTTATAAATAGAGCTGGAGTCCTCCATGGAAATTCGGCATATCTCTAGCAAAACCTTGAACATAAGAAAGCAAAGAGATCTGACCTCTGGCAAGCCTCAAATATTGTGCACAGGGGTTATTATTTTTCGATTCGGTTCGGTTTTTATCAGAAAAAAATAATTAAACTGATTTTTTTTAAAAAAAACCAAAACCGGTTCAAACTGGGTTGACTCGGTTTTTTCTGGTTTGACTCGGTTTCCGGTTTGGCTCGGTTTTGGCTCGGTTTGGCTCTGTTTTTTTCCGGTTTGGCTCGGTTTTTTTTTATTTTTTTTGTTTGGGTTCGGTTTTGATTTTTTTTCCGAACTGAGCCAAACAGGTTTTCCGAATTATTTTTTTAAATCGAAACCGGTTCAAACCGACCGGTTTCGGTTTTTTTAGAACAAAACCGGTTCAAATCGGTTTGGCTCAGTTTTTTTCGGTTTTGGCTCCGTTTTTTCCGTTGTGGCTCGGTTTTTTTCTGATTGTTTTTTGTTTGGGTCCGGTTTGATTTTTTCAGTTTTAGGCTTATAAAACCGAAACCGAACCGGTCGGTTTTTTTAAAATTTTAATCGGTTTTTCACGGTTCGGTTTTTTCGATTATTTTTTTCTTAATTTTCTCGGTTTAATCAGTTTTTTATTTTTTTTCTCATCCCTTGTACAAATCTCGAGTTTTATTCTTTCAAATTGTATATCTTGTTTGGTTTTTTCAAATATTTGTGCTTGGAATCCCAAAAATAATAATAAAAAATAGCCACACGATCATATTCTTTTTTTTTTTTTTAATACAATTCTAATATTATAACATATAGAAATACTAATATGTAAATCTCTCCTCACCTATAGTTTGGATAAAAATAAGAATGAAGAGATTATTAATTAAGATATAATAATTATAAATTCTTAAAAGTTATTTAATTCTATTTTTATATTTAAATACCACAAAAATCACAAATAACATGGAATCGTCTCATTTATAAATAATCCAAGATAATCCATTAGATTAGAGAAAAAATAGTATAGAATAGTTGGTTTATATATTTATTTATTTGTGTCTCTCTTCCCTTTCTTCTACAGTACTTTTCTTATATATATATTATTTTATTTTCTTACAAAACAGGCAATGAGCAATTATATCCTTGATATCGATGACTGCGACGGTGGCTGCTGTTGCTGCGACGGCGACGGTGGCTGTCATCTTGAAGGGTGTGGTGCAAGCTACTCCGCCTTTGTGAGATTTCTACTAAGAAAAATAAGTGTCGGACAACAAGTCTGTTCACCCCTTCAATTAAAAAATAAAGACAAGGCTACTCTTTGATGATTTTCACTTTTTTTTACACTTCAAAAATTTTGTTACCAGATTCACCTTATATTATATGATATGTATGTACGCGCGTTACCGCGGGTTTCTAAAATAAATATATTTAATAGTGTTATAATTATGAAGCAACACTAGATAAGTAATAGAAACTAAATATATGATAGAACCAGTATTTCCTGATGGAAAAAAAATTGTCTTGGTGATCAAAACTTAGAGACTGAATAAAATGATTTGTAACAATCCACAGTGTTTTGGGAGGAAAGATACAGTGCTTTCGCCACATGATTTAGCTTTTCTGTTAATAAAA
>Ga0307517_10008531_pt1 | contig 14692 bp, 22 predicted proteins | sample 23_EM_MG_FD_194515 | JGI IMG/M metagenome (GOLD analysis project Ga0307517, IMG submission 194515) | Populus trichocarpa ectomycorrhiza microbial communities from riparian zone in the Pacific Northwest, United States - 23_EM | ecosystem: Host-associated > Plants > Roots > Unclassified | place... | reverse complement strand
CTTGTGGAGGGGACTGAGCCTACTGACCAAGACATGCTTGACCTGGTCATTGACAACAACAATCGAGTGTATCAACACAGAACACTACGGGTCAACTATACCTCCTATGATCTACAGAGGCATTCTGACCTCATCAACATCCGAACACGACCAGACCTGATGGTGTTATCTGAAGAGGGAGACCACACCCACCCCTATCAGTATGGACGACTCATCGACATATTCACAGTCCCAGTACACTACAAGGGTTCAAAACAAATCATTGGTATAAGGAGACAGAAGTTGCATGTTCTGTGGGTGAGATGGTATGAGAGGGACCCCCACCATGAAGATGGGTTTTCCACCCTACGTCTCCCTCGATTCTCCTTTGTGGATGTGTCAAACCCCGATGCTCATGGGTTCATTGACCCAACTGCTGTCATTCGAGCAACCCACCTGATTCCAGCTTTCCACCATGATCACATGGACCCCCAACCCTTGCTGGACTGCCATGCAACCCGGTTCCTCACTGATGACTGGAATCATTACTATGCAAACATGTATGTATTTTATACTTTTTCTGCTGGGTATACAGGCTAACAGATATATTACAAGCTTTGTGGACCGAGATATGTTTATGCGATACAGAGGAGGGGGGGTAGGGCACAAATATATGCGGACAGTTGAGCAATGGCTCTGGGAGACTGGATGGGGTAGTGATATCCCAGAAGTTGATGAGCCTGAGCCAGCAGCAGAAGAGGAAGTTGTCCTAACTGAAGAAGGCTCAGACTCAGGGACAGAATCTGGCTCTGATGGCTCTGAGGTGGATGAAGAGGGCAGTGGTGAAGAGGAGATCATTGAAGATGAGGAGACACTAGAGGGTGAATATGGCTACAGTATCTTTTGACAGAATTGCTTGTGTCCTGTATACTCACAGAAAGTCTCTCAAAGTATCTTTTCCTAACATGTACTTCCACCATTTTGATGTTGTTATTAGAAATCCCCACAATCACTGTTTCCAAAACCCCTAAGCTTTGGGGATAGCAGAATAAGAATGGTTCTACAAACCCACCTCCCTCCTGAGAATCCTCCACACAAGTCTCATATACCCCAAATGTGTGACCATAACCCTGGTGTCACTCATATAAGGTCCATGTGGAATAAGCCATCTGATGAAAAATCTGATAAACCCATATGAACCTCACCTGGGATCCATGGATGCTGATATCCCCCACATGGAGCTCCCCACATGTTTGTGAGCCTCACTACTAGAGCATATACCTCAGCTCCAACACATGTGACCAATGTGAGACTTATCACTTGATGCTAAGTCTAACAAAACCCTCCCAAGTGCCATGTGAGATACATGCATGGTTACATGCCCCCCACGAGGATTTCCATCCCTTCACACAGCTGATGGGACCCACACAGACCAAACACAAGACTTGCCGCTCGACAAAAAGTCCGGTAAGACCCTTACAAGCCCCACATGAAATACATGTGCGAGTGTGTGCCCTACGTGAGGTCCTCCGCACTTTGATGTAGTTGGCGGGACCCACGCAAGTCAGGCATGAGGGTTACCGTATACCGGCGGAGCTCACGACATCCATGTGAGCCCCACACGAGAAAAGCATACCGTTGTATGCCCCACACGAGGCCGTTTGCATCCCTGTATAGCCAACGAGGCCCACATAAATCAAACATGAGATTTACCACCCGGCACAAATGTTGCCAAGCCCTTTCGGGCCCCGCGTGAGAGATATGTGTAGTCGTGTGGCCGACACGAGGTGTTCCACATCTTTGTGCGACGGACGGGACCCACCTGAGCTCAACGCAAGGTTCGCCGTACGCTGAAAAGGCTCGTAATGTGCACACAAGCCCACATGATGCTCGTGATGGTCAAACGAGGCCCGCGTCAGGCTTGTGGCACGTTCGCGGGCCCAATTTCGTCTATATAACCTTGTATTCAATATTCAATGTGTATATATACTTACTGGGCCGCATATATGCCCCGCACCGAGCCCACAGGGGCCCCGTAAGCCCCTCACCTTTCTAACGAACCCTCGTATGCCGGCATTTATCTCGGTGACGCCACCTGATCTCAACGGGGGCTTATCAGCCCCATATAGCTACATATGGAATTTGGGTTTTTGCCGATGTACCTTCCGTTGGATCTCTGCGACAATCCTGGGGTCAGGCAGAAACCATCGTTAGGAGGTATTCAAAGTGTCCAGCACCGGCGTAACTCACGTCCTCAACTGGTCGGTTGCTTCCAACACAGTGTCGTTAATATCGCTCAACTTCTTCCCCTTCAGTCCTCTGTCGAGGGCGATGCAGACATCGGCGCATGCTAGCCCAAGTTCGACGTAATCCGCCTGGTTGATTATGGAATCCTACGCACACTTCAGCTTACAACCGATTGACACAAACCAGAGGGGAACTCACTCTGATCATCGCGAGGATAACGCTGACGGTCCCGAAAAGAGTTTTGGCTGGTATGATGTCTGAGATCCCCCCCACGAGATTCAAAGCCTCGATGGCAGCATTCAACGAGGAGAGGACATTGTCTCGACGTTTCTGTTGTTGGGCCTCGATATCCATAGAATTGAAGTCAACGTAGCACAAGAAAATGTTATGGTCGGCAGGCGCCCAGGCTGCGGCGAGGAACCCAGGCGCCGAAGGGGGTGAGCGGCCATCTTTCCAACGTGCTTCGGGAACAGGCCGGTGGTTATGTATGGTCAAGATGATCATACTACTATATTTGGCTCCGAATGCTTCCAATCATTCAGAATCTCTGTGTATTCTTCCCGTAGATAATGCGTTATTCACCGACCACTGTACCGGACGGCAAAGTTTCAGAAAAATCGTCTCTTTGGCTCCTCGAATCAAACGACAAATGGGGGGAATCCAAAGTGCTTTGAGACAGATTTCTCGGAAAGCGGGTGGGCTGGTAGTCACCAACGTTATCCGCCCAGTCCTTCATCCTCGCTATTGACCACTCTGACCCCTCTGACGACAGTTTCCCGGGTTGCGCGACCACCGGCCGGAAGTTTTAGAAGAGGTGGCGCTCCTAGTCCACCGACACCTAAAGAGTACTGCGGAATTCGTGTCCCACGAACTTCCACAGTTCGAACACCACCCATCTTTGCTCCCGCGATGTCGAAGTCAAAGAAGGCACTTGGCTCTGTTAGTCTGAGGTGTACGCGGCGGTCCGGGGTATCTTACGGTTCGTCACCATCTGCCAGCCCCTTTACCGTCTTACCGGCTACGCGTCCATAGTTGACCCGGTCAGCCCCATCCGCTAAGACCGACCAGCCGTGGTCGAATTCGTGAACTTCATCGCGCAGGGTTATGTTCGTACTATCTGTACCCGCGGTGTCTTCGTAGCTGAATTTGTTCTCCCGTCGACGCGTTTGTATGAGCGGTACCCACGCTGTTACAATGCATGGACGGTTTCGGGAAGAAAAAAGCCATGACCGGAGGATAACTTGAGAACTTGCTTGTGCTAGGAGACAATGCCTCCATATAGGCGCCCAGGCTGTGATGCGACGACTGTCGCACCGTTCGACTCGAGACGCGCAGTCTTTCGTTCTGGCAGTCGACCCTCCCAACCCCTCCGATGGCGGCCCCCTCTACTAGAGGGGTGTCTCGGAACCTTCACACTTTTCATATCTTCAGAACATTCTACGTACGATCCGCTGACTGAAAAGTAGTTTCATACATAAAAAACATCGCAGGTGGTACAAATGGTAGATTCGTGTTTGTTTACCGGATCAATACATAAATATGCCCTGGCCAAACTCTGGAAGCCGATCCAACGAAGCACAAGTTCCCGTGACCCGCAGAACTAGGCAGTTACACAACACGGGATACGGGCGGGCGGCGGGTGGTGGGAAAACGAATACGGAACGATGCGCGCGGACGTAAGAGGTGGATAAAGGGGAGGGCGTCCCTGAGAGGGCGAGAAGGAGGCACAGGGATGGTAGGAATAATGAAGAATATAATAGGAGGTAGAGTGAGGGAACGAGATCTCAGTGACCTGTGGACGGACGTCTTCGAGTGGATCGAGGCAACTGCCGACAGGGCCGGCGTTCTGATCCGGATTTGGTGATCCGCCCTGAACACGAAGAGTCAATCAGTGCGGTACATGGAGACATTTCGAGGAACTCGCCATCGCCATCCGGTTTATCAGACGCAGCGCGCATATTGTTCATCTCCTTTTCGATTTCTCGGAGCAACTCTCTACAACCTTCCGCCAAATCGGTAGCCCCAAGCTTCTCGAACGTGCCGATAGCGCGCAATACCTCGGATTTCGCCTGTTCGTGCTCGTGTTGTCGATACCAAAAGTCGGCCTGCAGGTACGCCGCGCGACCCAAAAGATATGCGTTATCGGCCACGTGTGACTTGGCACGTTCGACTTGAGCGTGAGCGTCGTCGAATCTGCCCTCAAAGAAAGATAGTCCTGCCAGGGAGTAACAAATCCAAAACAGTTCATTGTGCCAGTTGAAAGAGCTTGCGATTCCGAGGGCCACATCGAAATGCTTGATTGCCTTCTTTCTCTCGCCCTTCAAATGATACACATCACCAAGAACACGGTGACATCTGCAGGCCAGGAATTGTTCGCCTTTCTCCGGGAGGAGGCCGATCGCACGGGATGCGGCTTCCTGTGCGGCGTCAGCCTGTCGGTCGTGAAACAACACCCAAGCGAGATCCTCCCAACACCGTGCTTGACCCGCTGTGTCCCCGAGCTGCTCGTAAATTTTCAGTGCCTCCTTCGCCCGTCGTGCTCCTTCCTTGCGGAGGCCAATTCCCCGATTTGCGTCAGATAGGTGACTCAAGGTTCGAGCGACCTGACGGACATCCCCTCGTTCTCCCCAGAGCTTCAAGGCGTGGGTGAGGAGTTGTTTACATTCCATGTGGTTCCTAACCGATGCGAACAATCGTGAGAGCTCGAATAAGCATTCAGGCTTGGAGCGATGATCACCCGGGAGCCCCTCGATCTTAGGCCGTAGTATAACGAGCCGTGCCTTGTGCCAATAGAGGTGCCTCATGAAGCCGGCACAGGCATCCCATACACTGTCAGAGTTTGCATCGATTGTTGTCAAGATATCAAGCAGGTACTCGATATTCGTGTCCTCCAACGTTACCCATCGCGCTTCTCCGAACCCGGGCATGTCAGGATGGAGATCAACTGATAACCGCATGAAGTAACACTCTTTGGTCGCGCAGAAGAGGGGAGAGGACATTGGATCCTTGGGACAGAGGTGATCTCGAAGTGGCGCCAGCATCGTAATGAATCCGTTGTTTCGATATGCCAGGGAAAGAACGCAGAATGTGTCCAAGACGTTTGCTCTGTCACCAATGGTCGGAAACAACCAGTCGAGGTGGTTCTCGTTGACGCCCTGCGGGAAGAACGCGATGACTCCAAGAAGCTCTCGCACATCAGGACCAAGTTCCCGGAACGTTGGGGAGGAGAGTGAAACTTCGATCGTGGCCGCAAGACTCTTGTTGTGTCGTGCGTCAAGCACCCCCGTTCGCCGTCCCTCCCACTCCCTCGCCAGTCGATCGGCGTTCCATTTGTTATACTGGGCAACGGTAGCGAGTAAAGTGATGGAGAGTGGATGGAAGTCGAGTTGTTCCAGGATGCTGTCGACCAGGTCCAACTGATCGCCATACTTGTAGATCCGATAGAACGTGTCGCGTCCGGCCTCGGCCGGCAACGTCGGGATGTCCAAGATCTCGCAGTGGGGAGGTATGGTGGAGATCCGGGAGGTGATGCAAATGCAGATGTTGTTGAACTGGCACAACTCCTCTACCACGGAATAGATTTCCTGGGCACCCGTGGCCTGCGGATCGAGAATGGATTCGGCATTGTCGAGAACTATGAGCATCTCATTTGAGGACAAGAATGGTCGTAGGGGGGTCAGATCTTCAGGATTTGCGACACCCGCGCCGGTGACCTTGGAGAGCCGGCGGAGGAAATGAGCGGGGGAAGGGGGGAATTGATCGCAACGAATGAATCGACGATTGTCGCCGAACCGCTGCTTGATGCGGTTGTCGTGCAGGACGGTCAGAGAGATGGATGTCTTTCCGATTCCGCCGGCACCAATGAGAGCGATTGGAGTCAAATTTTCTGCCAGGCCAGCGATCTTCTCGATAAACTCGTCGCGTCCGAAGAAGGCCCGCGGTGGCGGGGGAGGGGATTCCCCAGGTATGCTAGATTCAAATGTGAGAAACTGAGTCTATAGGTGGTTTAGACCGCTGACTTGTTTTGGGTCTGGGCGGTGGTAAGTATTTGCTCGGCGACATAAAGAGCGTGGGTTTCGCTTACCATCCGCTGTTGACCGTCAGCCCCTTCCTCGCGTTTCAGCATGTTCCGTTGAATGTCGGAAACTATGGTGTGGGTGTTTGTGACGCTGTGATGAAGCTCGGTCACGATGGCATGTGTGTTTGCCACATCATGATGAACATCAGAAACAAGGGAGTGGGTGTTCGTGACGTCATGATGAACGTCAGAAACGATGGCGTGGGTGTCCACGACGTCGTGATGAATGTCCAAAACGGTTACGTGTGTATTTATTGCGAGCTCGGTCTGGGGATGGACGGTGAATAATAGCCACCAAGAAACGGCGGAACCCACGTTGAACACGAGAAGGATCCTGTTGAGATTCGCCCTCCAAGCCGCGATTTTCTCCTTATTGTTTTTTGCGTGGAAAAGTCGGGAGACTGCGCTCCGTGTCCCCCGCTTGATCACCTTCCGTTGGATCTCCGCAACGGTCCTGAGGTCAGGCCGAAACTTCATCAGTGAGATGTTCGAAGTGTGCACTGCCGGCGTAACTCACGTCGTCAGCTGGCCAGTTGCTTCCAATACAGAATTGTTGAGATCGTTCAACTTCTTCCCCTTCAGTCCTCTGTCGAGGGCGATGCAAACATCGGCGCAGGCCAGTCCAAGTTCGACGTAATCCATCTGGTTGATCATGGAATCCTACGCACACTTCAACTTGCAACCGATTGACACAAATCAGAGGGGAGCTCACTTTGATCATCGTGAGGACAACGCTGACGGTGCCGAAAAGAGCCTTGGCTGGTACGATGTCCGAGATCCCCCCCACGAGATTCAGGACCTCGATAGCGGCATTCAGTGAGGAGAGGATATTGTCCCGACGTTCCTGTTTCTGGGCCTCGATATCCATGGGATTGAAGTCAACGTAGCACAAGAAAAGGTTATGGCCGGCGACTGCGCAGGCTGCGACTAGAAACCCAGACGCCGATAGAGGTGAGCGGCCATCTTTTTAACATGTTTCGGGCAAACAAGCCCGTGGTTACGGTCAAGATCGTGCTATCATTTGACTCCGGACACTTCCGATCGTTCAGAATCTCCGTTTGTTCTCCCGCTCTCACTCAACGTCCTGAAGGAATGCGCTATTCACCGACCGCTGCACTGGACTGCAAAGTTCCAGCAAAATCGTCTCTTTGGCTCCTTGAATAAAGCGACATACCAGAGTGCTCTGAAACCTATTTCTCGGAAAGCGGGTAAGCTGGCGGCAACATTATTCCCCCAGTCTTTCATTTTCGCCGTTGACCACTCTGACCCCTCTGACGACAGCTTCCCTGATTACACTACCACCGGCCGGGAGCTTTGATGAAATCTCTGAAGGGGTGGCGCTCCTGGTTCACCGACACCCATAGAATACCGTAGGATCCACATCCCACAAATTTCCACGGTTCGAACACCACCCGCCCCTGCTCCTGCGATGTCAAAATCAAGGAAGGCACCTGTCTCTCTGCTGGCCCGAGGTGTACGCGGCAGCCCGAGCTGCCTTCCGGTTTGTCACCATCTGCCAGCTCTTTTCCGTCTTTTTCGCTTACTCATTACTTGTCTAGAAACGCGAGTGGATTACGAACGGGAGAGATGACCAAGGCAACGTCGAAGCTTACGGCGTGCGGCACACTGGATGGCCTGTCGACATTCCCATCTAATGTACGTCGATGCTATCCGCCACGCAGAACAACCAGATCTTAAATGCGCTACAGAAGGGCACAATGCAGTTCCTCCGAATGGGGTCCTCCGGGGATCCACCTTCACAGGCTGAACCCATCCATTTTCCGAATCCAACTGGTTTGGAAGAAATTGTGAGCCACGTGGACGGTTATGCGGAGTACGACGGGTCCCAATGACGGAAACTTTTGTACTGCTTCTGGTGAAATACCGAGTTCACACAGGGTTTCAGGACTTTCGTTCCGTGACTTGTCGTGTTCCACGCGCTGAGTGAAAGGTGGTTCCGTAGAACTGTCAAAGGTGGTCAAAACGCCAGATCCACGTATGTTTACTCTATCAATGCATGGATACGCCGTGGTCAAGCTCTGGAAGCCGACCCAAATAAGCGAGTTCTTCAGCCCACAGAACTAAACAGTTGCGAACGGCTGAGGCAGTTGATTGAAGAGCCCCAAGAGCACGACAAGGTTGCTCAACCTCAATTCAGCGTCAGCCTTCTGGGATATTTCACACAGCTGGGAATGATACCGTCGGCTACTGCGATTTCCCAAGCTGCATGTAGCCCCAAGATCGAAGAACCAATATTGACACAGGTTCCCTCAGACAACTTCGAATGATTGTTTAAGCGTCCTTGGATCGCGTGTTGTGTCTCCGATGGGTCTGGGAGACGCCCGGGAGGGGGAGAAACAGTGCTATTTCCTGGATGACACAAAATTGTGGTGTCACTAGACGTGGGGGGGTATGGTATAAGGTCATCCAAACAGGAAAGCGCGAGCAAAATTCGACTTACCGTGATGTAAAATTCATATTCATTCGGGTTATTACTGGGTGACTATCCGTACCAGTGGCGTTTCTCAACCAGGGTTTACCTCGTTTGCAGGGAACGGTCGAAATGAGTGACTTTGTGGCAATTGCGAAATCATTAAACCAAACTATGGGTCGTCACAGACGATCTACAAGACACACACGTGTATGTAAAGCACTTGTAACGTGGTGGACATACAAGACGGGATAAAGATCGATGACGGGTAGTGGGAAAATAAATATGGAATGATGTATATGAGCGTGGGAGGTGGATAAGAGATAGAGAGTCCTTGAGGAGCGCGAAAAAGGAAGGCACGTAAATAGTGGCAATATTGAAGAACGTAACTGGAGGCGGGAGGCGGGACGAGGTCGTGACGACTTGTGGAAGGATATGCCTGAAGGGATCGAGGCAACCGACGATGCAATCATTTTGGATTCGGCGACCTGCTCTGAACACAAACAATTAACGAGCGTAACACGTGGGATTATTTCGGAGAGCTCACCATCGTCATCTGATTCATCAGGGGTAGGTTGGGTTGTTGGTTTGCTGTTCGATGTCCAGGAGGAGGATTCTGCAGCCCTCCGCCAAATTCGCAGCCCCAAGCTTCTCAAACACATTGATAGCCCACAATGCCTCGGATTTCGCCTGTTCATACTCGTACTGTTTATACCGGAAGTCAGCCAGCAGGTACGCCGCGCGAGCCAGAAGATATGCATTATCATCCACGCGTGACTTGGCATATTCGACTTGAACGTGAGCGTCGTCAAACCTCCCTTGATAAAAGAACAGCAGCGCCAGGGAGAAACGGATCCAAAACAATTCGTTGGGCCAGTCGAAAGAGGATGCGATGTCGAGGGCCGCCTCGAAATGGTTTATTGACTTCTCTGTCTCGCCCTTCCAATTGTACGCATCGCCAAGAACACGATGGCATCTGCAGGCCAGAAATTGCTCGCCTTTCTCCGGGAGGAGGCTGAGGGCGTGGGATGCGGATTCCGTCGCAGCGTCGAGTTGGCTGTCGTGAAGAAATACCCAAGCGAGATCTTCTAGACACTGTGCTTGTCCCACTGTGTCACCGAGTTGTTCATAAATTTCCAACGCTTCCTTCGCCCGCCGTGCTCCTTCCACGTGGAGGCCAATTCCCTGATTTGCATCAGATAGGAGACTCAATGTTCGAGCGACCTGGCGGACATCCCCTCGCCCTCTCCAGAGCTTTAAGGCATGGGTGAGAAGTTGTTTGCATTCCAGGTGGTGTCTGACCGATGCGAGTAACCGTGAGAGCTCGAACAAGCATTCAGGCTTGGAGTGATGGTCGTCTGACAGCCCTTCAATCTTGGACCTCAGCGCAGTGGGCCGCGCCTTGTGCCAGTAGAGGTGCCTCATAAAACCGGCGCAGGCGTCCCAGACATCATCTGAGTCCGTGTTGATTGATGTGAAGACATCGAGCAGGTACTCGACGTTCACGTCCTCTGATGCGATCCACCGCGCTTCTCCGAAGCCGGGCCTGTCAGGATTGACATCAACTGACAACCGAGTGAAGTAACACCCCTTGGTCACGCAGAGGAGCGGGGATGACGTTGGATCATTGGGACAGAGATGGTCTCGGAGTGGCGCAAGCATCGTAATGAATCCGTTGTTTCGATATGCCAGGGAAAGAACGCAAAATGTGTCCAAGACGTTTGCTCTGTCACCAATGGTCGGAAACAACCAGTTGAGGTGGTTCTCGCTGACACCCTGCGGGAAGAACGCGATGACCCCAAGAAGCTCGCGCGCATCAGGGCCAAGTTCCCGGAACGTCGGGGAGGAAAGGGAAACTTCGATCGTGGCCGCAAGACTCTTGTTGTGCCGTGCGTCAAGCACCCCCGTTCGCCGTCCCTCCCACTCCCTCGCCAGTCGGTCGGCGTTCCATTTGTTATACTGGGCAACGGTAGCGAGTAAGGTGATGGAGAGTGGATGGAAGTCGAGTTGTTCCAGGACGTCGTCGATCAGGTTGGACTGTTCGCTGTTCTTGTAGATCCGATAGAACGTGTCGCATCCGGCCTCAACCGACAATGTCGGGATGTCCAGGACCTCGCAGTGGGGAGGTATGGTGGAGATCCGGGAGGTGATGCAAATGCAGATGTTGCCGAACTGGCTCAGTTCTTCCACCACGGGATAGATTTCCTGAGCACCCGTGGCTTGCGGGTCGAGAATGGATTCGGCATTGTCGAGAACTATGAGCATCTCATTTGAGGACAAGAATGGTCGTAGGGGTGACAAGTCCTCGGGATTTTCGATGCCCGCGCCGGTGACCTTGGAGAGCCGACGGAGGAAATGAGTGGGGGAATGGGGGAATTGATCGCAGCGGATGAATCGACGATTGTCGCCGAACCGCTGCTTGATGCGGTTGTCGTGCAGGACGGTCAGCGAGATGGATGTCTTGCCAATCCCGCCGGCACCAATAAGGGCGATTGGAGTCAAGTCTTCTGCAAGGCCAACGATTTTCTCGATCAACTCGTCACGCCCAAAGAAGGCCCTCGGTGGCGGGGGAGGGGATTCCCCGGATATGCTTGATTCGAACATAAGTAACTGAGTCTACGGGTAGTTTAGATCGCTGACCTATTTTGAGTCTGGAAGGTGGTAAGGGTTTGTTCGGTGATACTAAATAGAGTGAGGGTCACTTACTGTCCGGTGTTGGCCGTCAGCCCCTTCCTCGCGTTTCAGTATTTCCCGGCGAATGTCAGAAACCATGGTGTTGGTGTTTGTGACGTTGTGATGAAGCTCGGTCACGATGGCATGTGTGCTTGCCACATCGTGATGAACATCAGAAACGAGGGAGTTGGTGTTCACAACGTCATGCCGAACTTCGGAAACGAGGGAGTGGGTGTTCTCAATGCCACGATGGACGTCGGAAACGATAGTGTGGGTGTTTATTGCAAGCTCAGTCTGGGGATGGATGGTGAATGATAGTCATTCTGAAACAACAGAACGCACGTTAAACACGAGAAGAATCCTGTTGAGGTCGGACCTCCAAGCTACGATTGTCTCCTTATCGTTTTTTGCATGGAAGATCCGAGAGACTGCGTTGCGTTTCCCCTGCTTGATCACCTTCCGTTGGATCTCTGCGACAGTCCTGGGGTCGGGCCGAGACCATCGTTAGGAGGTATCTCAAGTGTGCAGCACCTGCATAACTCACATGCTCAGCTGGTCGGTTGCCTCTAACACAGAGTTGTTGAGGTCGCTCGGTTTCTTCCCCTTTAGTCCTCTGTCGAGGGCGATGCAGACTTCGGCACAGGCCAGTCCAAGCTCGACGTAATCCACCTGGTTGATCATCGAATCCTGAGCGCGTTTTAACTTACGATCGGTTGAGATAAACCTGAGGGAGACTCACTCTGATCATCGTGAGGATGGCGCTGGCAGTGCCAAAGACAGCTTTTGTAGGTATGATGTCTGAGATCCCCCCCACGAGATTCAAGGCCTCGATGGCGACATTCATCGAAGATAAGATATTGTCTCGACGTTTCTGTTGCTGAACCTCGGTATCCATGGGATTGGAGTCAACGTAGCACAAGAGAATGTTGTAGCCAGCAGACGCCGATAAATATGAGCGGCCATCTTTTTACAGCACGCGCCCCGATGATCGTTCTTCAAAAGATACATTTTGTTGTTTATCGATTATCGATTATCTTTTGATGGGGTTGGGGTTCGGCACCCCGGCATCGCGGCATTGGCCGCTTCGCACGAATTATACTTCAGGGATTTGGCTCCGGCATCATGCATCATGGGTCATGCCGGGATGGCGAACCCCAAGACCATCAAAAATCGGGTCTGCGTACCCTCTGGCGACCGGTCTATCGAAACGAAACCTGCTGTATGGCATGTCCCGGGCAAACAGACCCACGATCCGCGTTCGCGGTTGTACCGTTTGACTCAAGATGTGTCTGATCACCCAAAACCTCTCGTTTGCTCCTCCGTCTCTCGCTCGGGACGTTCCGAAGGAACGTTTGACCTACTGGCCGCTGTACCGTGTTTCGGGGTCTCAGCAAAAGTACTTCTTTGGCTCCCCAGAGTTGAACGACAAACAGGAGAGATCCAGAATCTATTCCTTCAAGGTTGAAGACATCGGTGACAACGCTATCCATTCGGTCTCTCGTCCGAGTCGCCGTCGACCCTCTGACCTGGGCCTCCTGACCACGGCTTTCTTAGTGGAACAACTACTGGCCGAGAATTCTCGCATAGTCTTAGAGGGATGACGTTCCTGTGCCTCAGTATCCGAGGAGCTACGACCCACAACCTTCCATGGCATGTACACCACTGGCCTCTGCTCCCGCTATGAAAAAGTCAAAGAAGGCTCCTGTATCTCTGTCGGAGTCTGAGGTACACAAGGAAGCTCAAGTTGTTCTATGGTTCGTCGCCATCCATTGATTTGTTTAAGCCGCCGATGGATGGGCAGTCTTGCGAAACATCGGGATGCTGCACAAGCCGGTATTAGTTTGTTTCCTGTGTCAACACAGATCTTCCGCCGCTCTATCGTGGCTACACGCTTGGAGAAGCTATGCCTTACACTTTTGACCGCAACAGGGCCGCACATCATGTATATACTACAGATTGTAGGGTACAAGGATCGTGCAGGGCAAATACACTGGATACACTATCGACGCAACTCTAAACAACGGATTGTACACAGCCGAGAAAATTCATTTGAAAAGCCCACCGAAACACGCCGAGAATGCGGGAAAACTTACTGAACTTTCCCCAGAGGCAGCCTCTTCGAGTACCTTCTGTAGCCGGGAACAGAGATGGCGATTGTAGCGATTAGCTCGGATGATTTCCGCCCCTCGCTCAATAACTTTTGCTGGGCTGGCTCGGCTGTCAGTGATATCATGAGCGGGGACGAGCAAAGGGACATACGGTGGTGGACCAGAAAACATCTCATCAACGACGTTCTCTGGCGTCATATATGAGACGATTTCGGTGGTCGCAAGACCAATTAAGGCGTCGCATGCAGTGAACTACTCTGATGGCGTCAAATATGGTAGGGGAAGACGGAGGGATTCCAGACCTGGCAAGCCAGATAAAGTACCTCTCTCGGGGAGCATAGATACCCCCGAAACTGCGCGTCTGAGGGGCTGTGGACTGGAGCCGGTTCGAGGGTTTGTAGGCCGAGCGGCCCGAAGCTGATACAATCGGTGTACATATAGTACGCAATGGCCTGCCAACTAGTCTATTGTGAGGGGTGAGGAAGTGGATGTGAATATTTTCCACCAACCTTGATAGAGACGTTTCTGCATCATGCTGGGAGGTGGGCTCCGAGCGACAGACTGGAAGACGACCATCTGTTATCAGCTTGTCTGCGTAACAATTCGAGAACTCACGGTGCGAGATCGAGGAGCTAACCACTTCGTCCACCACCCCGGCGAAGTGCATAAGGTGTTTCACTGATACCGAACCAGGAGGAACCATAACACTGAAGTCTTCAAAAATACCTTCATCCAACGATCTACGTAATGCCTTTTTGGTCCTAGCCGGCCAGGGGCGGGATACCCTCCGGATGGTGTTGCAGTCACCACTTAGTTTATGGGGGTTACTAATGGTGGATCTATCCATGAGAGATTGTAATAGGGATGTAAGAATGTCCCTGCTGTGTGGAAGTTCCCCAGAAAAATAACGAGATAGTTGCCGTTGAAAAGCGTCTGTGTGTCCGAAGGTGGATGATAATATTGATTGGAGCACCTTGATGTAGAGAGTATGGAGTTCCGGATATCTATACGGTAGGTCAGAAGTAGGGCCACAGTTTTCGTGGGTGGGTCTTGCCGAGAAGTGAAGACGCTGAACATTTCTTCAACCACCTCTGACGGTGTCAGCCGATCGACGGATGCTGCAATTTCCTTGAACGCCAGACTTTTGAGACCATCCATCCCGTGCTACTACAACCT
>Ga0307517_10008530_pt1 | contig 14693 bp, 6 predicted proteins | sample 23_EM_MG_FD_194515 | JGI IMG/M metagenome (GOLD analysis project Ga0307517, IMG submission 194515) | Populus trichocarpa ectomycorrhiza microbial communities from riparian zone in the Pacific Northwest, United States - 23_EM | ecosystem: Host-associated > Plants > Roots > Unclassified | place... | reverse complement strand
TATTAAAAAAACTAAAAGATCAATATAAAAAAGAGTTGAGTAAATAGGCTTAGAAGGATGGGTCATCGCTCATGGCTTTATTCCTTTTTTGAAATAGGTGGACAAAATATCATTCATTTTATTTTTAAAAAAATAAGACAGATGATATTTCATCAACTGGTTAAGATATCATTCACTAAAGGTGATTAACAGGCGATGGTCTTGGTTTTTATAACTAAAAAAAAACATTTTAATCATTTTATTTATACCTTAAAACACACAAATTTTTTTTATTAAGAACATCAATGAATTTATTTTCAATTTCAAAAAACCATTTAAATAGTTAAAAAAAAAATTGAATAAAAAATTTAACAAATGCAACTTAAATGGAGACTTTTTTTTTATGAAAATCAACTTTTTTGTGTGCAATTGAAGGACCTATTTGTTTTAGTTTTTAATTTCATCCTTCTTTTAAATGTTTTTTTTTATCATAAATTTATATTGTTTAATTGACATCAAAGTAAATTTTAAAAATTTATTAGAAACCTTGATTTCGCAAAAATATACAAACAAAATCTCAAAATATAAGATTACATTCAATATAATATACAATGATGAAATTGGAATAGAATGAAATTTAATGAGGAAAGTGAGAATTTTAAAAAATAGAACTATTCATATAACATTGTCATCTCAAGTAAATTTAGGTAAATGAACAATAATGCTATTAAAAAATAATATTCCTTTAGTTTTTTCACACTTTATATTTTCTTGAGCAATGTTGCGGGAGGGTTTTCGAAGTCTTTTCTGACATTTCTTAAAAGGTGGACGCTCTTTCCTCATGTTAACCCTTGTGCCTTCACGTCTATTTAATAAATTTTCTTGAATTTCCTCATGTTTTAACCTAAAAAGTTAATTAATTACCAGTTTTTCAAAATTCGCAGCACACTAGTTAATTATTAGTTAAAATTCTTATATTACAGATACATTATCAGATTACTCCCTATCTCGCAAAAAGAGTTCTTTGTAAATTAATGGTCTCAAAATACATGTTTTTCCTTCCCCTTATTTTTTTTTTTTTTTTTGCCCAAAACGTGAAGCCACAATCACCCGTGTGTCGCAGGCTAATTAAATTTAAGCAGGATAATCATAACAAAAAAGAAAAAGAAACTAGTAAATCAGAAGTGATACTATCCTTGAAATTAAGTAAGATAGAGAAAGGAAAGTAATACAACAAACAATCCATTTTGGCTTTAAAGGCACAAGCATATGCAATCACAAGTGAATATGAAAATTTTATGAGCAGAATTTATTCAGGCAGAGAAAAGCCCTTCATCAAGAGCAGATCGCAGCAGTTCTTGCGCTTTCTTGGCTAACATCAAACCTTGTCGCAGGCTCATTTCTCCTTCTTGGCACTTTTTAATTATCTCTTCTGGAATACCTTTTGAAGAAGATGAGGCTTTCAAGGAATTAACAATATAAGCAATTTCTACAACAACATTACTTTCTGCTTCCATTTCCGACAATTTCTTTAAACGTTCAAGTGGGGACTCAATATCCGTTTTTGCTTCAGTGATCATGCTTTGCCGCTGAATCTTTGTAGAAGCAGCAACCGTGTGTTCTTCTTCAGCTGCTTGTTTAATTATGATTTAGCCAAGAAACAATATTGTATTTATATACCATTAATTTATAAGGAAAAAACCAGAAACGTAGAGTTAAAAAATAAAAACAAGAACAAGAAAAACATGTGTTCCTTTCCCCCCCTTCCATTCAAAAGATTTGACTGAGAGGGAGCGAGATGCATTAAGTGCAGACATGTTGACACAGGAATGAAATTTTGGGCATGTATGGAGGAGCTGCTAGAAACTCACCACGGACTAGAGATGATGACGTTGGTTGCAAAACACTGTCACCAGGTCTGTTAGTTATGGGAACGTTGGAAGTGGGCTCGCCGTCGATGTTCAAGGACTGCTCAGAATCATTACTGGGTTGTTTAGAGCCGGGAGGTCTAGGTCTTGAGGTAGAAGAAGAAGAAGAAGCACGAAACTTTGTAAAAGAATTTGGTTGGGAATCAGTGGATGTTGTCCTGGGTTGTTCCATGGTTTTCTGGGGGATTGCTCGGATATCAGAGAGTTCTCCCCTAATTAATTTATCGACTTCTACGTTGACATGGTTGTAATTGGAGACTGGGAAGCGTGACTATTCTGAAGCAAGAGGTGTTGAGAGTACCTAGAGCCAGAATTGAAGGCAATTTATAGAGAAAAACTTCTCAGCGTCCAGCCAAACATTGCACAACTTTTCCAGAGTTATTGTCAGTTTGATTTGATCCCTCTTTTTCTCACTTTGGCAATTTAGATTACAATGTCTTTGTTCAACTCTCTGTCATGTGAGAAAGCTATTAGATCCACTCACATTTCGGGGATGTTTGGTACGTTCTAGCTTGTTTAGAGTGTAGTTATGATTACTTTTTAAATAATTTTTTATGTTAAAATATATATTAATAATGTTTTTTTATTTTTAAAAAATTATTTTTGATATTAGCACATCAAAATAATTTGAAAACACTAAAAATATATTAATTTGAAATTTTAAAGTTAATAAAAAAATAAATAAAATTTATTTTTTTTTAAAATGTTTTTAAAACATAAAAACAAACAAGCAAAATTCTCAATGACATGTATTTATTATGTTTTGTGTATCATTGAAGAATTCACGAGGAATGCAAATAAGTTTATCATTTTATCCTTAAAATGTAAAGTATTTAATTTAAAAATAATATATTTATATTTCATGTTTAAAACTAATAAATTGAAACGAATTAAGAAATAAATTTAAATTTATAAGATTATGTTTATTGACTAAAGTATTAAACATAAAAATAGTTGACACGTCTCAAATGCCTTTTCTCAAAAAATCTCAAATATCCTGATCATCCCGAACACCCTTAAAATGCCATGCAGCTAATTTTACAGTACATTATATTGTGATAATTAACTATGGTAAGACGTCTTTCTTCTAATTAAAAAGAATATTTTAGGAAATCCTTCAGCTAAAAAAATCGAAAATAATCAAAGTAATATTGTAGGTGTCACTGATACCGTAATTATTTAAGTATATTAATTTTAGCAAATTAAATTTTACCAAATCAAAGTAAACCAGATTTAGCTTTTAATTTAACTACCCAATTTTTCTTGACCTCTACTCTACATTTCGCATCTTCACTTTATATGAAAGTATCTTTAATTTTATGGTTTCAAACTTTGAAGTATATATCGTGAGAATTTTATTATTTTTTTAAAAAAAAAATACAATAGTCTAACATGAAATATGCATGCTTAATTAATATCGTTTGATAAAAAAATACTTAATCACAATTGACATGCTAGATCGGCTGAGGATACCCTTTACCAAAAAAAATATATATATAAATAAACATTATATCATTCCGATTTTTATTGTTTTAATGCTTAGATTTTGGGTTTGGTTGAAATTATTGGTGTAGCATCTGAATAAGAATTTTCAAGACAATATTATTGATATAATTTAAGAATTTTTTTATAGATCTATAAAACATTGATATTTGCCATGCCATTAACATTTATTAAAAGAACTTGGCATTTTTAGTGAAATGCCAAAGTCTTTTATATTTTAGTCTTAAAACAAGGACTTGTGCATTTTGGTCAAATATTTTGAGGAATTTTTTTTATTTTATTTTCTAATATTGGGTTTATTGGGTATAAGATTTCATAATTTATTTTGATTTGTTTTCTATGAAGTTATCTTAGTTTTATTATCCATGTCACGAGTTTTGCAGGCTAGCCATGTTGACTCAGATTATTTTTTTTTAATTTTATAATTATTACCTTTTCAACTTCATCCTTTAACATTAACAAAGAACTTTGAATTTCACTATAGCAATGAATAGTGAAATGCCAAGGTCTTTTACATTTCGGCCCATAATTGTTTTAGGGCTTTTTTTTTTTTTAATTTCAACTTAGTTTTTCTTTTCAATTTCATCCTCCAATATTAGATTTATTGGGTATTAAGTTTCATAATTTATTTTAATTTTTTTCTATAGAGGTATCTTGATCCTGGTTACGAGTTTTACAAGTTATCCATGTTGAATCGGGTTATTTTTTTGTCAATTTTTAATTATTTTTTTCTAAACTTCATCCCTCAATATTGAGTTAATTGAGAATTGAGTTTCATAATTTTGTTTAGTTTGCTTTCAATGACATTATTATGGTCTCATGACCTAGGTCACAAGTTTATGAGCTAGTTAGATTAACTCGGGTTTTTTATTCTTGTTTTAATTGAATATTTTATCTCATCCTCCAACATTATGTTGATTGAAAACTAGACTTTTTCATAATCCAATTTTGAGTTCCCTAAAATTATCCAAAAAAAATAAAAATAAAAATAGACAATAAGGAGTTCATTTAAGGTTGGAGGACCAAATTGAACCGAGCAACTAAGGTCGGAAGCCTAATTGTAACAATGAAGGGTCTAATTGAAGAAACAAAATGAGAATTTAGGATCAAATTAATGAAAGATATTGAAGATTGGGTCAAATTTGCAAAATAATTAAGATCACAGACTTAATCAAACTTTTGATAACCTTAATTAATTTAATCAAAGGCTTAATCAAGAGCAAAATTAAGTTAGAAAGTCAATTTAGCTAAAATTAGAAGAATTAATTAAGTTCAAGGACTTAATTAAACTTTTAATGGGTTTAATTGACTTAATTGAATAAAAAATAAGTTAATTCAAATCAATTCACAAAGATTGAAAGATTATAGACTCAATTGAAACTTGAAAAGGCCAGATTTGTGCGATTTATTGGAAATAATTTTGCAGATTAAAAGTTAATTGAAGGTCAAATTGAAGAATTTTAAGACCAATGACCACTTTGTAAAAACTACAAAAATTAGAGGGTCCAAATTTAAAAAAACTAGTAATTAGGATTTCTGTGTATAATACTTGAAGGATAGTTTCAATGTTTTAATATTATAAAAATAATTTATTAAAAAATTAATTAGGATTTCTGTCTAGATTACTTTAAGAATAGTTTAAATGTTTTAAAATTATAAATATAATTTATAAAAAAAATTATTAGAATTTCTGTTATGGATATTTTAAGAATAGTTTACATGTTTTAAAATTATAAAATATAAAAACAATTTATAAAAACTAGTAATTATGATTTCTGTGTAGAATACTTGAAAAATAGTTTAAATGTTTTAAAATTACAAAAATAATTTATAAAAAAAATTATTAGAATTTCTATTTAGGATACTTCAAGAATAGTTTAAATGATTTAGAATTGTAAACATAATTTATAAAAAAAATAATTAGGATTTCTGTTTTGGATACTTTAAGGACAGTTTGCATGTTTTAAAATTATCAAATATAAATTTTTTTTTAAAAAAAACTAGTAATTAGGATTTCTGTGTAGGATACTTGAAGGATAGTTTAAATATTTTAAAATTACAAAAATAATTTATAAAAAAAATTATTAGAATTTTTATTTAGGATACTTCAAGAATAGTTTAAATGATTTAGAATTGTAAATATAATTTATATATAAAAAAGTAATTGGAATTTCTATTTTGGAAACTTTAAGGACAGTTTGCATGTTCTAAAATTATCAAATATAAAAAAAAATTTATATAAAAAACTAGTAATTAAGATTTCTACGTAAGATACTTGAATGATAGTTTAACTGTTTAAAATTACAAAAATAATTTATAAAAAAAAGTTATTAGAATTTCTGTTTAGGATACTTCAAGAATAATTTAAATTATTTAAAATTATAAATATAATTTAAAAAAAAATAATTAGAATTTCTGTTTTGAATACTTCAAGGACAGTTTGCATGTTTTAAAATTATCAAATATAAAACAATTATAAAAACTAGTAATTAGGATTTCAGTTTAGGATACTTGAATGATAGTTTAAAAGTTTTAAAATTATAAAAAAAAATAAAAAACGTTATTAGAATTTCTGTGTAGGATACTTCAAGAATAATTTAAGTGTTTTAAAATTATAAATATAATTTATTAAAAAAATAATTATAATTTTTGTTTAGGATACTTTAAGGATAGTTTACATGTCTTAAACTAATAATAAAAAATCATAAAAACTAGTAATTAGGATTTCTGTTTAGAATACTTAAGGATAATTTGAATATTTTAAAATTACAAAAATAATTTATATAAAAAAAATAACTAGAATTTCTGTTTAAGATACTTCAAGTAGAGTTTAAATGATTTAAAATTATAAATATAATTTATAAAAAAATTTATTAGTATTTCTCTTTAAGATACTTTAAAGATAGTTTACATGTTTTAAAATTATAAAATATAAAAAAATTATAAAAATTAAAAATTAAAATTTGAGTTTAGAATATTTGAAAGATGATTTAAAAGTTTAAAATTATAAAAACTTTTAGTAATACAATTTGTTAAAATACTTTATATCATATCAAATGCCGAAGTTCAACAAATTCATTTTTTACATTTGACTTTTGAATTTCAAGACATCTTTCAAAATACTCTTAAATTGAAAGAAAAGTACTCAAATAAAAAAAAAAACAAAAGCCTTTTTTTGGCCAAACAAGCTTATATTTGTTCGGCTTCAAAGTGAGGTAGGATATTCTTTGGTTTTCAGATCCAGCAGAAAAGACCAATTCTGTTTGGTATAAATAAAAAATAATTGCCCACATTTTAGAGCCCTTTTAGCTCTCTTTTCATTTTAGTATAGATTCTACTGCCTAATTATTCAACTACAAATATTTTTCTAAATATTTTCCACAACTTCATCAATTAATTAGGATATAAACAAATTAAAAGCAAGCTAATCATGTCAGATTAGTATAGATTATACTGCCTAATTATTCAAAAAATGGTAACGCACTTTCCTATTAGCTTTTTATATTTACGACATATTTTCTTATCATTCTTCTATAATTGTATATTTTATTTCTGTTCTTCGTAATTTTATTTTGAAATATTCCATAGCAAAATTGTTAGCACCTCACGAGCTTCAAAGATTAATATTAAGCATGGAACAGACTAGAATACATCTAATTTGGCAAGATGTTCTTAGGTTATCTAGCAACTATTAAACTCGCTAAACATTTATTTTATGCATTTGCTCACGTAATTGACATGTTACTTCCCATTATTTGAATTTAATTATCAGAAAAAAATATATTTTTTATATAAATACAATAAAATCCAATTTTAACATGTAAAAATATTAATTGTATTTGGTTTTAATTTGTTTCAAAATTAAAAAAAAAAACATGTTTGATTGAAGAAAAAAATATATAAATATAAAAAAAATCTGTCTATGATAATATTGAAAAACAATTATTATTTTAATTCAGAAAATACAAGAAATATATCCTTTTTATCTTTATTTTTTTTATTTTGAAATAGTAATCAAAACTAATAAAATATCACAATCAAAATTGGTTAAAGGGAAAAACTCCAATAATTTCTCTCTTTTGTTGAATTATAAAACAAATATCATATATGACCACAACTATAAAATAATAATAATTATTATAAAATCTGAACATTCTGGAAACTCTTTTGAGTTGACATCCCAACTTGACTACAATTACAATAAGACCTGCCTTGCTTCCACCGCCTTACTTTTGCACCAAAACGCTGCCGTATTGACAGTCTCATAAATCAAACCGACTTCCGTATCTTGCATGAAAAAGGAAACACCTATATTTTTTAAGAAAGTGGGAGAAGAGAAAAACGCGACGCCAGGAGGATGTCCGCCACCGCAACCGCAGCCCAACACTTGTCAAAGACTTCTCCGCTTCTCGCTCCTGCCGTCGTCGCTGCGTATGCTGCTTACCGGTACGTATATTAGTTCTCTTAAAGGAAAGTATTTCTCTGTTTTTTGTTTTTCGAGAGAGGACGGGAAAGCAAGGGAAAGGAAATGACTTTTATATTTATTTTGTTTGATTTTTTAATATAATTAAAGGGCTTACATTTTTATTCATGATTGTGTAATATATAGTGTAAAAAGTTGATTTTGTTGCTATTTTGAAATGTTTTTTCTTTTTTTCAGGATTTGAAAAATATTGCTTATTTTAATATTGTGAAAATGGTTTGATTTTGAAGATTTTTTCAGGGCTTGATGTTAGAAAAAAGTGTTCTTTTGATGCTTATTAATGGGATTTAGGCAAAAATAAATAAATAAATAAAATTCTTAGTATTTTGAGAGGCGTAAGGATCAATTAGTGGATTTCTAATTAATCAATATAAGTCTGTGGGATCTTGTGTTTAGAAATGAGCTTAATTATATTGAAAGAAAATTTGGGACTGAACATTTTGGTTTCTGCGTCTGAATTATTATGTAGTTGCCATTGCCCAATTGACTGATCAAATAATTGGGACATCATTTGTTACACCAAGTTTTTTTTTAATGAAAAACGTATTGACTTTGTGATCGGATAACAGTTTTGAGAGCTAATGAATCAATGTTAAGTGTATGCTGTTTTTATTGCTTCTTTATTGTCATATCCGAGTATTGTTGGTTAATGATTGTTAATGTTTTTCCTTAAAATCAAAGTTTTGGAGTACTGAAGTAGAGGTATTTAATCGTAAACGCGATCTAATAGAGGAAAATTGGGAGTTTAGTTCTAATTTGTTCTGTTTGTGCTGATGTTAATGTTATACTGATGACGGCAACCAGGTATAAGAGTGAGCTTGCAGATGGATGTCAGGAGATCGTAGGGGCTAATAAGCCCTTCTCAAGTAGCTCCAGTGTAGCGTGTGAATCTAACTTGCCTGAATGGCCTACTTTGTCGATCAGCAGAAGCTCACGTTTCAGATCTCATCAACAGCTGCCTTGCTGGTCTTCTAAAGGTCATTAAATTTCTCTGATACTATTTTCATTTAAATAATTTTTTGCTGTGATTGAATATGGATGTCTCTGGTAACCTTGATTATTAGGGCTGAAAACAAGTCCCTAAAAAGTTTTGTGAAGTTATCTGGTGTGCGTTAAGTTTAGACATCTACGATGACTGGGTGGTAAAAATTTTATATAAGCGGGATTTAGGCTGACGCTGCTCTCGGTTCTTCATGCTCAAGAAGCATTCATAGAGCTATGGCAAGTTCTTATGTTAACAATGCAGCAGTACATGTCTCGATGAGCACCTCATCTAGCGGAATCCATCTTTACTGTAATTTTTTTACAGAGGAATTAACATATTGATTCATTGCATCAGTATGAGTATATTATTAGTGTAACAAATGATGTTTGTTTGGACAAACTATTTTTACAGAGTGTGATTAACAAAATGTTTACATGTTATTTTCTACAGAGCAATTAATATGTCAATAGGCTGCATCTGTATAGATTTGCTAATAGAGAGAGAGAAGATCACCTGGTTGGATTATTTTTCTTACAGAACTCGAGTGCCAAAACATGTGTGTTAATAGATGTTAAATTGTTTCATATGCATTTATTGGGTGTTTAAACCATGGTAGTTGTTATGGTGGTGTTTTGTATCTTTATCTATCTTGTTAGGTAAGGGTTTGATTATGTCGAGAAAAGGGTCAGGGGCTATACATGTTTCAGATAGAAATCTTTGCATCGATTCTTTTCAAAGTTATGGAAACAAAAGGGGCCATATATTTTGGTGATAAATGTGACTTGTGACATCAATTATTCATAATTGTAATTTCATTGCGATTGGCAGAGAACACAATGTCACATGTTTTGCCTGCGCACTCTTCAATGTTTGGAGACATGGAAGGTTTATCAGACACAATACCCTGGTCACCTGCACAGCGAAGATCCATAACGCCCCCTAGAGCGATGCATAAGAACGAACTTTTTGGTTTTCGCTACCCTGTATTAGCTGAGAAGCCTGAATGGTGGTGGAGAACGCTGGCATGTGTCCCTTATTTGATTGCTTTGCAAATATCAGATACAGGATATTTCATCCAACCCTTCCTTGAACACTACGATGTCCTTGGAGATTTGATATACTTTGTACCAGGAGCGATCACGAGATTACCTGTCTGGTTCTCTATGATATATTGCTACTTTGCTTACATTGGGATCGTGAAGAACAAAGACGTGCCTCACTTCTTTAGGTTCCATCTGATGATGGGCATGCTATTGGAAACAGGCCTACAGATCTTGTGGTATACAAGTAATTTCTTTCCTCTCATACACTATAATGGTATGTTTGGGATGCATTACTGGGCAGGCGTGGGACTTGCCTACATTGTGATCTTGTTGCAGTGTGTAAGGTGTGCTCTTGCAGGCGGTTATGCTCACCTCCCTCTTGTTAGTGATGCTGCATATATTCATACTTTGTTTAACATAGGAGGGTACCAACGACCTTTCTAGATTTCTTTCTTATGAAAAGAGGAAGATCCACAGAGCTTGCATCTTCAGGTTGGAGGGACTACGATCCAGGAAGGACAATGTGATACACACTCTCAACATTGTGTAACGAAAATAAGAAGTGGGAAGAAAAGGGAGCAGGGCTGGTTAGTCTAGAAAAAAAAATTGTATTCTATCATATTTTATATTGAACCTCAATGATTCTGTATTCCTAATGTGTGTTTGAGAAGATATTTATGGTCGATGTTAGGATGCTGCAGTTGATGCATATTATTTGTTGCATTATAAGGCCTAGTAATCCAGATGTTTGATGATCTGAAGTTTGCAGGATTCTTTTCTATCTACTCTATGAAATGTTTGCTCTGTTCATTGGCAGCTTATGTATTGGTATGTGTCCAGAGTCGACGACTTGCTTTCTAGCCTGAACATTCTGGGGGATGTTATTAATAAATTCCATTCTGCAGTGATAATAGAAGGAACTCCAGACACGCCCAGTTAAGGTCCAAATCTAGGATTGTTGCATCATTGATAAATGTCACGAATGTATTGGAAGCGAAAATGGTGTGAAAAATATGCAAAGGATTTGTAGTGAATGATGAGCCCTAAATTCACAATAACTAATGGCTTGGTGACTGTGAAGTACAGAAGCTCGACAATAGCATGTGAAGATGTCCGTTTCTGAGAATAGTGGGTGCAGATGGCTGAAAAATACCAGAGTGAATTATATTACCTTTGTCATATGTGCTCTCCTTCACTAGAAGGCAGATCCAAGCTACTAGCGTTATATTCATTTCAATCAAACATGAATGCCCCATCAATTCTCCCAAAAAGCAAGTGATTATGCCATCAATAATTTCATTAGTGTCATTTTTCATCCTCAGCATTCAACAATTAATCTTCTCTGCAGTGCAAAAGTTCTTTGGTTGGGGCAACACTTTTCCAAGAATGTGCCTTAACCTTCCACTTTCCAGAGAGAGCACCTGTCATTGTAAGAGGAAGAAAGCAACATCCATGAAATTTCTGTGGCTTCCTCTTTTCTTATTTCCTACCCTTAATCTTCCGTTCCAAGGAAAGAAAGATCTTGTTTGAGAATAAATATAGAAAGCCAGCTTTCAGTTATGATTCGGCATCAATAAATTTTTGAAAAATCAAAGTTCCATTTCTATAAAAATATTTTCAATGCTCAAACTTTTAACTTAAGATCTAGTTTTGTAATTTTAACCATAGTTATAAAACTTAACCTAATTTCTATTTGAAACATGATTAGGTTATAAATCTAATTTTTTTTATCAACAAGTATTTTTTTAAAAAAATCAATGGGTTAAAAGTTGGGTTTTACATCAAGTCGTGTTGCAAGTCAATTTAATTATGTGTCAACTTTGATTTTTAACTGATTCAAGATGATTATGTTTTTTTTTTAACTCAAATCAAATCGATCCAAACCCTGAATCAATCTAATGAACCTGATTCTAAATTGATCCGCTAAGTGATTTGCGTTTTATAACTAGGCTTTTAACCGCAATGATACAAAACCTCAAGATCAACTAGTTAGCTGTTTCCTAAAAGATTAGCAGCCTTGATTATGAAAGGCCAAGCTGTCCCTGTTAATGTATCACAACCGCTAACTTAACATCACAGAAATTGACCATTTCTATGCCTTAACTCCAAATTAATTAGAGTGGATTTAACGGGTGTTCATGGGACGTTTTAACCGGAGTTTGGGAAAATTTCGAAATTTATTTTTTTGTATTTTTGAATTGTTTTAATGTTAAAATAAAATTTAAAAAAATAAAAAAAATATACATTATTTTAATGTATTTCTAAAAAAATATATAAAAAAACAATTATTATTATTATCTTGAACGAAATATTATAAAAAGAAATGATATTTTAAAATGATAACCAAAGATGAGCTTGTCTTTGTTGCGTGATTCAAATGAAAAGATTTTTTATATGCAAATGCTAAAAATTATAGTGATTAAGTTATAGTTTTCTACACTAGAGGGACTAACTATTTAATGTATTTAAATATTAGGGATTAAATTATAACTTACTAAATTAATTAATTATTAGTACCTACACAAAATCACAATAAACCAAAACAATTTCCCTCTCTAAAATCCATGTTCCATAACAATCATAACTGTATTTGCAGTCTGTACCTCTCCAAAGAAAAGTAAACTTCTTTCAACACACAAAACCCCAAAAAATAAATATCAAAAACTAAAATCTTGAAACACGAGATCAAATCATATATCAGATCCCAATCTCAAGTTCTCAGCTTTTCATGATCTGGGTCATATAGAAAGTTACTTTCTTTGGAACCAAACAGTGCTTAAAAGTTTGAGATGAGGAGGAGACCAGTGGACTTTAGGAGGCCAGTGAGGAGGAGGATATCAAGTGTGGTGTGGTGGACTTTGTGTGGTATATCTGTGTTGCTGTTTATAGTTATTTTTAGCAAAGAGAGTCGTATTGAATCAAGATCCACCAGCTTTAATAAGGTAAAGATCTGTGTTTTACTGTTTATTTTATTATTTTGGGTAGTTGTTAATGTGTTTGATTGCTGAAAATGTAGGAATTTTGAAGGGAATCAGTGTTTTGAGTTCTGGGATTCTTATGATTTGGGATTTGAAGATATAATAATTTTAATTCGGTTTTGGTTGGTACTGTTAATGGGCTTGATGAAGATTGAGATATACAATTCTGGGGTTGTAGCTGTATTATGACGTGATTGTTAGCTTAAATTGCTATTTTTGCTTGTATGTGCTTTTGTCCTGTTGGGTTTGTCTTTATGTGTAGAATGGAATTTTTTTTTGATCCGTGACTTTGCTTGAGCTAGATGGATTTATACCCTACATGATAGAAGGGCTGCATTAACTAGTAGATGTGAATAAATTGTCTTAAAATCCTTAGCTTGCATTTCATGATTGTATTCTTAGGATATGCCATATGCTTCCAATAGCTTAATAGGTACTGTTCCTTAGTGGAGGCAATGGCTTTGATCCAGGCTGGTAATTTGATTCAGGCTGTTGAATTAAATGACCTTCTTAGGTGTTGATTTGAGAAAGTTATGTTTAAGGCACTGTGTGTACGTGCCATACATTGCTTCAATACCGTGCATGTGAAGCACAAACAAAGTTAGCAGGGCATTGAGATTGAAGGGATTTTGTATAAATACCTTAATGGGGCACTTGCTCCATGTATATTGTAATGTTGATAAGAGAGGGTAGAATATTTAGGCATTGTTTGGTAGCGCGGTTGGCCACGCTACCAAACGAGCAGTTAATAATAGGAGGTTATACTGTATGGGAAAATGAGAGAAGAATGAGTAATAGGTAGTTGTTATTTGTATGCAGAACAAATTGAATAACTTTTTTTGGAGATGAGTTTGATAACTTACCTGTATTCTATGGGGAAGAATTTTGAGAGAAGCAAACAGAATTATATTTATGAAAGATCTGTTCTTTTCAGTATTTTTCTATTCAAGTATCCAATGTGCTGCTAAAATTCAGTTTTATTAGCAAAAGGAACTTGTAAAGAAAGATGAATGGCTTGCTATATAAGAAGAAATATGTGTGTTTTGAGGTTTTATTTATAAGAGCATCAAACAAACTGTGATCTAAAGGATTTGAGTTGTGTTTTTGAGGACAATGGTAAGAAATGCTTATCATGTTTTAACATGCACCTCATGTGCAAGCTTTTTGATGTTATTATTTCAGAGACAGCTGACATGCCACATATTCGTGATATCATAGAATACCTGGCATTTTGTGACTTTATGTCTTCATATATTGATGTGATTGGATTTTTTTTATAGCAACTGGTGAAATATTCTGTGTTTTATATCAATCTGCATAAGATGGGGAATCAAATGGCACTAAAGTTATTTCCCTCTCTGTTGTGTTTATATTCTGTTTAGTTTAGTTTTGTTGCTTTTATTGTAGCAAACACTCTTCATTCTTTGTAAACTGTTATTTTAGTTGATTAATGAAATTTTTGCCTTTTCTTCTTAAAAAGAAAGGTGAAATATTGTTGATGTATAACAACCTTATGGACAAGTGTCTCCCTGGCTCCTCTATCATTTTCTTTGAGTGTAAGTTAAACTCCAGAATTGGGCAATGATGAAACTTGCGTACCTGGGTCATACTGCTGAACTGTAGATTAGAAAATGATTAATTTACACACTAAAAAAACTCACAAAGAGAGAGAGAGCAAAATAGCCCAAAATTTGAAAGTAATGGCAGCTACCCCACTCTCAGTTTGTGTGTTTTCCATGCCACCGAAGTTGTGATCTTCAACAACACTCTACCTAGTTTGTCATGTTTGTTTTT
>Ga0307517_10008529_pt1 | contig 14695 bp, 9 predicted proteins | sample 23_EM_MG_FD_194515 | JGI IMG/M metagenome (GOLD analysis project Ga0307517, IMG submission 194515) | Populus trichocarpa ectomycorrhiza microbial communities from riparian zone in the Pacific Northwest, United States - 23_EM | ecosystem: Host-associated > Plants > Roots > Unclassified | place... | reverse complement strand
CCCCCCCCGTTGGTTTGTATATGAAATTTAGGTCTATGTGTGCATAAACCAAATATATGCCAGAACTCAGATTAAAAGAACAGCAGAACTCACTCCAGAATGTACACTGGTTCATGCATGAAGCGTTTCAATCCTGCTTCAAAAATATTGTGCGCGATCTGCAAGAATATACAGCATAAGAATCATCAATTTAGATAATCTTCCTTGGTTGGCATAAATTAACAGATGCTGCTCATTGCCAATCAATGTAATGAAAAGCATGAAGCTGCCATAGAGAAGTTCCATTTTTTCCTTTTCCTTTCTTGCCAAGAGAAATACCTTTGAATCCTTGTCCAGACAAAATGCTATCAAAGCATAAGCAACATAAACATGATAAGAGCAGTCTGGGGATTTCCGAGCATCTAAGAAGTACTTGCGAGCTGCTTCCACTCCTTCATTCCTTCTTAGAAAGCGAATAAACTGCAGCATGAAACACCATAAAAACAATCAATAAATCATTCAGAGTAGCATGACTGCATGAGCCATGAAGTATTTTATTAACACAATGACCCAATTATAAGTTTAGGATATGCATGGAATCAGAATTTTCTTTTGAAACCACAAATCAAGCAAAAAGACAAACCAACCAACCAAATAAAAAAACAAAAAAAAAACATGTTTACAGTAGTTTTACTAAAAATGCAAGGAACTTAATCTTTTTGAAACTTATGGGAACCTTCCCTGTCACCAGTTTGTCAAGTCAATTAACTTTATAACATGATTTGGTTTTACAATTTTGCTCATGCTTGTACGGTAAATGGGGAAATCTTGTGATGCAAAAAGAAAGTAGAGCTTTATTATTTCAGAATACTCTAACTTCACTGCCTGTGAACTCAAAGACAGGCATGGCTTGGCTAGATGGAAGTGCCATCAATCACATTTGCAAGCTGCCTGACAACCCAATTCTTAACATCATCAAAAGCCACAACTCTGCCTGTTGGTCATTTCCACTACACTGCACCTCAACATCTTATTTCATTTATGCTTATGTGGACCCTTTCTTATTGTCTGGATTTTCAACATAAGTAGATCAATAGAGAAATCAAATTTATTTGAAAATTCAACACTGCCACAATTTCTTCATAAACAACCACTACAAGTATCCTCCACCATCAGTAATTCATCCACACCACTAACCATCTAAAATATAAAGTTTAAATCTTCCAAAAAAGTTATGCTATCCCTATGCTCATGTTTGTACATCAATATTCATTAGGTCTCCAAGATGCTCTGACAAACACAACACATTCAAAAGACAGAAATCAACAGCAGAGCCTGAGAGTTCCTTACCTGTATATGAGCTAGTGCTGTTGCATTAACACCATCTCCCAAGAGGCTTTCGTAGATTTTCCTTGCAGGCTGCATGAAAGCAGAAGCATACTTAAAACATCAATAATGAAGACAGGGCCACTTGAAAGAAGAAGAAGAAGAAGAATAATTTTCATACCTGGATTGCTCCACGAGATTCCTCCAACTCAGCATAAGCATACTTCAGCGTATCTGAATCTGGTTACAAGAATTAAAAATACATGACAGGGAGAGATGCTTCAGTCCAGTCAAAGACAGACAACAGGAAATAATTGAACTATATTGCCTATTTAGACTCCAAGTATAGCATAAATGATAAAGAATATGGTAATATGAAGGTTACATGGAATTTCAAAAACTTTATTTAGTAAAAGAAAGAAAACCTGGAAGAGCCTTCAAAGCCCTCTGAAACACTTTGATTGCAGAATCTATAGAGCCACTTTTTGCATGCCAGGTAGCATAGTCATACCATACATCTTGATAATGATACAAATACATCAGACACTGGAAACCAACACAGTGCAATGAGCAATTCATTGTTGAAATGTAAGGATAAAGAACCAAAAACCACGTTCCAACAAAAGTCAATGGCCTTGAAACTAGGATATGCATTAACTCTGTAGCAAGCATGATAATTCAGACAAATTATTTGAATGTGATCAAACAAAATGCAAATGGAAGTTAAAGAAAAGACATTGTACTGTCTAAAAGATAACATAAAAACCATCGCTACATAGTACTAAACAATTAAGACAGTATGCTGAAATGATTAGCCATCACTGCATCTCATTCTAACAGGAAAGCCAAAATTGTGCCAGTAGTATCCGATTCTTTGCAGCAACATGGTTGTTCAGAGGCTTTCTTAAGCTCCAGAATAATTCCAAAAAATAATAGAAACTTTTAATCTCCAACTGCAATATGTGATAAATGGAATGCATCACAGCCATATATTCTTTCTATTGTAAAGATATTTGTTTTAGTCTCTTTTCCTTTCCTTTCCATTTCATTTCTTTCCTTTTTCAGTACTGCTTGCTCATGCTACATAGCTAATGTTCTAACAAGTTTTGTATTACCCTTTTCCTTTCCTTTTTCTTTTTTGAGTTTAGGTTTTATATTACCTTTAATAAGATGGTTACAATGATAAAAAAAAAAGTTAGCACAAAGATCCCATTAATTTAAGTGACAACTGACGAAAAACTAAGGAGAAGATGCAAGTAATTCCAATAAAGTATGCATATGGAATAAATTGAGCTTGAATAAAGAACTAGGCAAGGAAAGAGGGAAGCAGAAATGGAAAGATAAGCAACTGGTCTCAGATTACCTGCTCATAGGTGAATATAATTCGTTTGTTGGAGGACACGCTGTCTATCCTTTGGGGGTTTCCTCTGACAATTCAGATATATGAAATTAATTAAAAATGCTTAAAACAAAATCTCATCTAAACTTATAGCTTAATATTAACATCCAATTAATGAAAATGAAAGATGCGCTGGTGATGACTGCAACATGTACAACCTTAACAAGTTCACATAAACATGAATCACCTCATTCTATAAGTCAATTGTCGTTGGATATTCCTTTTATGGCATGGACAAAGGAAATAAGAAGTTGATCAAATTTTCAAACTTATGAAACTTGTAAGTTAATGAGATTTATGTTAAGCTAATCTCTCTTTTATTTGCATAATACCCATTTCTCTCTATTCCGGAGAGAGAGGGGTAATATGTCTAGGGACCTTATTTTTTCCAAGAATTCAAATGAGAGATGGATTCTGGATCTCCTCACTTCACTTCACTTCAGATTCTTGATTCCTTTTTCCTTCACACCTGATAGTGGGGTATAGACTTCAGATTTCAGAAGGCTCTATAGATTCTTCTGCAAAACCAGTGTACTTATCTCACTAGGACCTAAATATTTTGCATTTCCTATTAGATGTATATATTTGGAAAACCAAGGGGTTGCCCAAGATTAAGGCTTTCAGTTGGAGTGTGGTTCCAAAAACATTAGCGCCAATGATTTGTTGATGATTAGAAGGCCATACCCGCCGAAGCCCCTATCATCTAATATTTGTGTTAAGGTTGTGACACAAGAGCTTCATCTTATTTATTTTGTTTCTGGAATTATATTTAATTAATTAGTTAGGAGTCATGTGAGTAGCATGCGATCTTTTAAAATATTTTTTTGCAGATTAAATTTGTATAAATTGGCAACCAAGACTAGTGAATCCTTTTCCTACAAGAGTTGGGACTGGGCTTTACATTAGTACAAATAGGCTACAGTCTTTTGTTTCTTATCAATACATCCAAACTTAAGAGATTTTTCAACAAACCATAAATCTTAACATCCTTTCCAATTCCTTCAACTTTATTCAAGTTTTAGCCATCCCACTGCTTTGATTGTTGTGTTATATTGTTTCCCTATTCCAGCCCTACACCAGCTTTTCATATTAAAATGAGGCAAGGAAAACTTATTTTCCAAGTCTCATAAACAAAATAGGATATTTTAGTGCAAGCATGCTCATGCTTCTATTAATTCAAAAATTAGATGATTTGAGGACCAAAAGCTAATAGGTAATTTTATCTACTTTAAACGCACATTAATTTTCCCCATGCTACAGGTGTAGTTCATCGATTCATTCATGTTATTGTAAAAAAATAAAAGAATCATGCCTCTTACTTCTCAAACGTCAAAAATCTCTTCCAAGCCATCCATTGTTGTTCTTCCTGTGACATGCATTTGTATTACAGATTGCCCAAAAGATAAAACTAAGTGATGTGTGTGCAGATAAGAGCTTTTATTTATTTATTTGTTCAAGAAATTTATAAAAGCATACTAACAAGAAGGTATTACATATGTCACAGCCCAGAAACTCTAGTCATATGTTGTTTCTTCCCAAACAACCTGATATGGTGGCAAGCCTCCTACTTTAGTCAACCAAGCATAGGACTTTTCTAAATTTTAAAATGATTCTGAACTCACCCAGTTTAGAAAACATTCCTCTAACTCCTACACTGGTTAGATGCCAAACAAAGTGCTTAAGACAGGGAGCAGACATGCATCAATCTTTGGATCTTATGGCCAATTCTCATACGGATTCTTATATAGCCCACGCTTGCAGACAAGTCAGATATGATATGATGAGAGGCAGGGCTAAAAGTAAAAACTATTAAAGCAGAGTATAAAACACTTAATTTGATGGCTTCTAGTGATCTTGCTCATTTACATTCCACATTAGATATGGACACCCATTTGAATGTTTAGACAACAAAAATTTGGAAACCCAAGTACTTCTGTATGCATTTGGGGAACAATAATTACTGAAAAACCAAAAGCAAGTGGGAAATTACCTTGAAAGATCCAGTTGGTGGTACAGCTAGCATATTATAATCAATTTCGTCAACATATTTCTTCTGCTCCCTATAGACAGCCCTGGCACTGTTATATTTTGGTTGATATTCAGATACGAGTCCTTTGGCCTGGTTAATAAAATGTCATAAGATAGCAAGCATCTAAACTGCACACGCATGTGTGTGAATAGGTATAAATTCATTTACATTTAACAAGAATATGGCTTAGATCACAAATGAATGCCATAGCTAAACATTACCAATTGCCGGCTGACAGAATTTTCAAAATTTTCATATTCTCTCCAGAGTTGTTCAACATGATGGGTAGGAGTGATAATCGCTTTCTGGTATGTTTTACGTATAGCGGTCATCCGTATTGACTCTTCCTGTGCAGTTTGAGCCTGCATGTAAGACATTATAAGAACAAATTTGATAGATAAAATATATGTGTGTGTGTGTGTGTGTTGAACAGAATAACCATCTCATAACAATCATCGCTTTGAATCTGAAAATGAAAAGTGGAAAATATAGATAAGAAATTCAACAAACTGGTAGTGACTTCAGAAAGGTAATGTATTCCATCCATACAGGCCCAGATGCCATGTCTGCCCCTGGTAACACACGCATCAGAAATGAACACCATTAGATCAATCCCATTTACTATAATTACACAATTACAATTTGCTACCCTGATCAAACCCATTAACGTGTATCCACATATACATGTACATTCAATAACCTAGTTGATTGTGTGTTTTGAAAAACCATCATTGCCTTGTGCCTGTATAGGCAGATAGCATGTGCTCCCTACACAGGCAGTCAGTCACTGCGCATGCAACAATACTTGCTTTAGTTAATTGTGGAGCTCAAAACACTATAATTTAAGCCAGGCCAACCAATAACCCAAGGTTCTATTTTAAGGAAAACAACCAATCCAAGAGTGTCAATGATCAGGCATCAAAACATGGCAGAAGTGAGAGAGAAAACAATGGCTCTGAAGCTCAAAGCACTAAAAATTATATGCATAGATGTGCAGAATTTGTTGCGTTTGGTTAAATTTATATGAGCATGTACATATAAATATGGCAAAAACACAATCAGCTGAACTATTAAACTAATCGAGGGAGATAACACACCAACATAACCAAGCATGAAGTCAAAAGCTTTTCTTATTTCATCCTGCCCGTCTGCACCCTTCTTCTCATTGACCTTTCTGATGAATCGAATGTAGCATCGCCTACAAAACGACAAAAGATTTTCAAGTCCATACTCCACTGAGTTCCATGTAAAATAAAGTGAAGATGTTCTACAAAAGAGAGATATGAGTATAAAAGAGAAACACATACCAAAGAGGAATATGAAGACAATTCAATAAACACCGGCTAAATATCTGTTTTATAGCATCATCATTATTCACAGCCATATGTGCCTCCGCATATTGTTTCCAAAATTTTGACTAAAACAGAAAGTGAAGTAACCTCAAAACATACATCAAGATATGTTCTAAAACGATATCCATAACCCATTTTACAACAGAAAACACATGATAATTCTTCTTTCAAGCGCAAAGTTCAAAACTATGGACAATTTGTAACTTGTTATAAGAAATAGAAAATATAAAAGAAAAGAAAGTTAAGAAGAAAAAAACACTCACGGCAGTGGGAAACAGTGAAAGGATTTGCTCATATATCGGTGCAGCTTGGGCAATCGGCATATGCTACAAGTACAATAACCAAACAACAGACAATCAACTAATAGATGGATAAAGCAAATTAATATACTTTAGCAGAAGAGAAATTAAATCCTTGAAACGCAAACCTGTGCGCTGCTAGCTAATATTTCTGCAGCTTCGACATTGTATGGATCAGTCGCAGCAGTAGTACTTGTTGTTGCTTGATCCTATCAAAAACAGCAATCCAGTTCAACAAGAATCGACAAAAGCAGCACAGAAAAATCAATTTACCTTTGTTTCAGATTGAGCTCCATTATCGACAGATGCCATTGTTACTTTTTCAGAAAGAATTTAACTAAGGATTCGGATTTTCGCCGGAAAATTCACCGGAGGTGAGTTCTCTGCAAGAGTGGGTTGATTTAGGGCTAGGTTTAAGTGAATCGTGCTCTTTCTCTCTCGGTCAGGATACATACAGACATGTGAGAGAATTCGTCGGAGCACCAGAGCACTGCAATCGCCTCTCTTTCGTCTTTCCTTGATCCTTATGGTTTCGGTTTAAAAAGATTTAAGCCCAGGGTTAAGTTGGGCCATGGGCTGTTTGTTGTGATGGATTGGGCCCGTTATAATTTTCGGTCTCTCAAAGTTTTAGAAATCGAATAAAATTTTTGGGAATTTAATTGATGTTTCTATAAAGCAAAACAAAACTGCTGATCAGCATAAACTAGAAGGACCAAAATATACATAAACTTGAAGGACCAAAAACTTTTGTTCATAGATGGTGGTTTAGTAACTAATAACTATAGCTGGTATCTATGCCCAAGACCCAATTAATTGCAAGCAAAAATATAATCTAACAAAAAATTTAGGCTTGGTAGTGTTCGGTCGCGTGGCACTGCACAACCTATGTATTGATTCTCCAAGAATCCAAATGAAACATGACCTGCAGTTCCGTAATTAATAGCGATGGTGTGGTATTAATTATTTTTTAAAATAATTTTTATTTAAAAATATATTAAAATAATATTTTATTTTATTTTTTTTAATTTATTTTTAATATTAAAATATCAAAATGATCTGAAAATAAAAAAATAAAAACAAAATTCTTTTTTTTAAAATTATTTTTAAAACACAAAAAATAAATTGTTTAAAGAATAACCTACACGGTCTGAAACAGAATAATTATACCCAAAAAAAATTAATAGATATATTTTTAACAGCACAGTGATGGACCAATCAGCTCAACTTTAGGAAAGTGTGTGTTCTTGTAATGCATGAATTGGACCCAGCATTCACCCCTTTTTTGGACGGGACAACAAAGATAAGGGACCAGTTTGGGTGTCTTGCTTGCTAGCAACTGTATTTCTCCCAAGACGAGAAGAAGACACTATAAAAATTGTCTCCTAAATACAGAGTACATATTTCAATATTCCCGAGATGCAGTGCTTGTAGACTGTGGTTAAACTTATATTTTATGAAACTTGTATTTTTATTATTATTTTAATGTATTAATATCAAAAATAAATTTTAAATAATAAAATAAAATTATTTTAATATATTTTCAAATAAAAAAATACCTTAAGAAACACTACTAATAAAATACTGATTAGTGTTCCGATCAAGTGAAGGTACACAGAATTACTTTTTATTGGCCTCTACTAATTTTTTATTGGTAAGAGAAATAGTTTTATGCAGTGTTGATAAACTAATCTCTCTCTCTCATGCATATATACATACATACATGTGTGTATTAATTATAACAAAAAGATACCAGTGTTTTACTGTAGTATAAATTATTGTGAATTGTGAGTGCTTTCATTGTAGATTGCACTGTTCGGTATCATAGCATAAGTTACTATAGACCGAAAGTGCTTTCATTGTGGACTGCACTGTTTGGGTTTGCTCTTTGCTAAAAGCACTGTGGGTTGGAGAGGCATAATGACAGAGTTGTCCTTGCCACATAAAGTTGCAAAGACCGTAGGGGTGGGATTGTCTTTTTGATTGGGGAGAACATTGTCAGTTCGGATTTTGGTGGGGCTACACAACCCAGGCTGCAAACACCTGACGCTCGGCTTTAAGCCAGGATGCTTGGGCCAGATCCGCGAACCGGCACCAGACACCTGGCGCGAGGGCAAACCAGCGCGCCTGGCAGCAGCACTCTGCTGCGGACACCTGGCCCTGGGGCTGCCATGCCCTGGGCGCTAGGTAAACTCGCACACCTTACTAAAGACCCGACGAGCGGGTCTACAGACCCGTGCGTTGGGTGTCGACTCCTGCGAGCAGGTCTACAGACTCACAAGCCCGGGACCGCGACCCAATGTGCCCGACTCTGCAGACCCGGGCGCTAGGTGCAGACTCGCACGCCAAGGTCTCTTCTACCCTGCGCCTTAAGTTTGCAAGCCCGGGCGACGGGGTCTGCAGAACCTGCAAATAAGAAAAATGAAAAAAAATATAATATCAATTATTATTATTATTATTATCATTATCATTATCGTTAATACTTTTTTTAAAAAAAAAATATTACTATCAAAACTTTGGCCAGACAAGTTCAATACTATTATTAATATGATAAATATTATCATTTGTATTATAAATATTATTTTTTTTTATTATAATAAAAATTATTCATATAATAATTAATAGATTTGTAGAAAATATATTAATATTGAAAAGCAATAATAGATTTGATTTGAAGGGTAAAATTAAGAATTATTATTACTATTGTTATTATTGTTATTGTCATTACTAGATTTAAAAAAAATATTACTATCATAAAAAAAAACATAAATTTTTTTTAAAGATTGAAAAATATAAGAACTTGGACAAGTTAAATATTATTATTAATATTATTAAATTCATTAATATTATTAAAATTAAAGTAAATATTATTGCTACAGAAAAAATATAGATTTGATTTTAAGGGTAAAATCAATTATTATTATTATTATTTATTTTCTTTACTTCAAATTAATATTTTTTTTTAATTCATATTAAGATGTTTTTGTATTATTTTGATGTGATTATATTAATAATTCTTCAAAAAAATATAGATGTAAATATTATTGTTTTTTTTTCACTCTTGAATTTTTTTTCTTTTCTCTTATTGATTTTTTCCCATACTGTAAAGAAGAAATAAATTAATGTGACTTTTTTTATATTATACAAAAGTTGGGTGATGATAAAAAAAATTTCATTTTAGATTGAGTTGAATTTACTTATTAAAGGATGTTTGGTTTTGTGTTTCAAAAATATTTTGAAAATTTTTCATTGTTTTCTTTGTTTCAAATTAATATTTTTTGTATTTTTTTATAAATATATTGAGATTGAGTATGGCTGCGCAGCCACACCCAAGAAGAATATATTAAGTTGGGTCATGCCCCCAGAAGAACCCAAAATAACTTTGGGTCCAGCCGCCACTGGACTAGTCAACCTTGGGTCGTGCTGTGGCTCGACCCTTCAGCCTTGGCTCCTGCTGCAAGCAGGACCCATCAGCGTTGGGTCCTGCCCCTAGCATGACCCATTAATAATTATTTTTTAATTTTTTTTCTTTTCTCTCATCTAATTTTTTTTTTCATATAGTATAGAAAAAATAAATTGATGGGAGTTTTCTTATATTGTTTAAAAGTTGGGTGATCATAAATTTTTTTCATTTGAGGTTGTGTTGAATTTTCTTATTAAGACATATTTGTTTTTACGTTTCAAAAAATCTTTGAAAAAATTTTGAAAATTTTTAATTTTTTTCTCTAATATTATTATATTAAAGTTGATGGAGCTCTCAATAAATTTTTGATTCACATCATATACTTTATATTATATAAGAGAATTTTTTAACAGTTAAATCCATTAAAAAATAATTTATAAATATTATAATATAATAATATTTAGGGTATTAAAAGATATTTTAATTTGATAACATTAGTGTATGGGATTTAAAGTTTTATCAATGTTTTATTATCTTTAGATTTTTTAGTCAGTGATTTTGAATTACATGTATTATTAAATACATAAATAAATTATGTGTTGGATCCTGCCATCACCAAGGCCCATTAGAGTTAGGTTTTGTTGGGGACATGACCCAAAATAGCTTTGGATCCGGCTGCACAACATGACACAAAAGCACTAGGTCTGGACCTAATTCTCTTGAGTCTTGCGTCAGGATCCAAGGCTGAGAAGTTGGCATCAGGACCTAAGACTTTTATTATAATTAAAAGTATTAATATAAAAATATTCTTATTTATGTTATAAAGATTATTATTTTTATTATAATTAATAAAATAAAAATATTCTTATTTATATTATAAATATTCTTATTTTTATTATAATTAATGTTATTGATATTAAAATTATTATTATTAGCATAATTCTTTTAGGTTTTGTGTTAGGACCCTTAGCCTTGAGTCCTGCGTTAGGACCCGATTCTCTGGGGTTTGGCATGGGTATCCAAGGCTAATGGGTCTTGCATCAGAACCCAATTTTCCTGGGTCAGGCGTCAAGACTTATTTCTCTTGGGTCCAACATCCAGACCCATTTCTCTTGGGTCCAGCGTTAGGACCCAAGGTTCTTGGGTCTTAGGTTTTTCGTGCTATAAATATTATTATTTTTATAGTAATTAAAAGTATTAATATCAAAAATATTATTATTTGTGTTATAAATAATATTATTTTTATTATAATTAAAATTTTTAATATTAAAAATAGTATTATTTATCTTATACATGTTATTATTTTTATTATAAATAATAATATTAATATTTAAAATAATATTGTTTGTGTTATAAATATTATAAGAATTTGGGTCAGACGAATTTAGTATTATTAATATTATTATATTCATTAATATTATTACTATATCAAAAAAACATAGAATTGATTTGAATAGTAAAATTAATTATTATTATTATTAATTGGGGTGAGGCATCCCCTTCCAGACCCAAGAAACTTGGGGCTCGAAAGGGGAGCCTCACCCAAGGAGCTTGGGTGTGGTTAGAGTGCAAACCCAAATTAATTAGGTATTGCAGCCCCGCCTAACCCAAGACTATTAATCATTCATCAAGACCCAATTTCTTGGGTCCTGCGTTAGGACCCAAGGCTAACAGGTCCAGCTTCAGGACCCAAGGTTGATGGTCCTGCGTCAGGACCCAATTCTCTTAGGTTCTGCATCATGTGCCAATTCTCTTGGGTTCGGCGTCAGGACCCAAGGCTAATGGATCCTACATTAGGACCCAAGGTTTTTGGGTCTTGAGTTTTTAAATATAATTATTTGTATTATAAATATTATTATTTATATTATAATTAAAAGCATTAATATAAAAAAATATTATTATTTGTGTTATAAATATTATTATTTTTATTATAATCAATATTATTAATAAAATAATTAATAAATTTGAAAATAAATATTATCAATATTGAGAAACAACCATGAATTTGATTTGAATATTATTATTAATATTATAAATATTATTGTTGGGTTTGATATTGTAGCCAGATTCAATGTTCTTGGATCTGACATTATAACTAGACCTAATATTCTTGAATTTTAAATTATTATAATGTTTTTATATAAAAATAAAAGGTGAGCCGCTATGTATAGCGTGCTACCTAACTAGTAAATTATATATTTGACATCCGAATACATTTATTTTGCGTGCAGGGCTGAAGGGCTTTGCTTGCACGGCATGACTGAACCTTTCAACCCCTAATTGGTGGTTTCGTTCTCAAGCTGAAGTTTGTTGAAGTAGGAATAGGACTTTTTACCAGACGATGACGCCATGGGCACTGCGGAAAATCCTGTGTAGTTTCTCCTCGACTTCCTCAAGCATATATTAGCAATATTTTTGAACGACTCATGTTTCTGATTGAAAGGCTGGGCTACATACTCCTCAATTGGCATCCACTGAGTTACATAAAAAAAAATAAAAATGAACGAAATTATTACGATTAGCAATTGGGAGCCAAATAAACAATGTGCAGAAACATGGAGGACTATTTGATTTTGTTGAAAAAAATTAATTAATTTTTTTATAACCCGGGATGTCCGGGCCAGCTTACGTGCACTACGACTAATTCCCGAACCCATTGAATACCCTATAAGCCCAGTGGACAAGTAAGACACCGCGGGGTGACAGACATACACAGAGAGGATCGAACCCGGTGGCAAAGAAAGGGAGCAAGTCCCTTTCCCTGTTAGGCCACGACCTCAAGTGCAAAATTAATTTTTTTTAATTAGCTAGCTAGCGTGTGTGTGAGACATTGACAATTATATATAAAAGCATGCAATTTTCAAGAAATTTTAATTAACTACTATATATCCTTAAACTTTTAAATAGTATTGTTAAATATATTTTGTGAGTATCATAACGGTTTTTTTTTAAATTAATATTTATTTAAAAATATATTAAAATAATATTTTTTAAAAAATTATTTTTGATATCAGCACATCAAAATAATACAAAATCTAAACAAAAATTAATTTTAATAAAAATAATTTTAAATTTTTTTAAAAAACCGTTTAACAGCGTCTTAATGTGCTGTTATTGATAAATTTTAAATGTTTACGATACTAACATACTAATCAGGAGTTCAACTTATAAACCTTCACCAAAGGTCAAGTGACTATTAATTTTATTATATTCATAATAAATCAAGGAAAGTCAACAGAGGTGGAGACAGGTGGAGACGGGAGAGGCATGGGCCCCGACCCCTATAAAAAAATTATTTTTCAAACCCCTCCTTTAATAATTTATATGATTTTAACTAAAATAATATAACAACTGAAATCTTGTCTCCTTTTGGCTCCCCCTGAAAGTCACAATTTGCAGGAGCTCTACTTACGTTTACTTCTCACATAAAATTATGTCCGCAGCTATCAATTCAAATTCAGCTATAAATGCGGAGTTCTTACAGCAAGGAAAAACAAAAAAACGTCAGCCGCAATTTTGAAAGTTAAAAGTACCTGAGCTGCCTCAATCTCTGAATCTTGTTTGTTGATGTCAGAGGACAGTGGTCGTAGCATGCAAACGAAAAATAAATCCGATTTCCCATAAAATGTCTGGTGGGTTTGGCTACGTATGAAAAAAGAAAAATCACTTAATAAAAAAGGAATGTCATGTAAAGATTAAATTGAATATATATAATAATCCAAGATACTCATCCTAGTAGCAAATATTTTTTATATGATTCTAGTCATAGATAGGTGAATTTTTTTTTTCAAAGTCTTAATATACTGTCCTTATTTTATATATATATCATATTACAACGAAATTTTCGTCTCATGTTTCTTCAAGGAGAAGGAAAACTTCAAACCTGAATGCCAAAATCTCCACAAATTCTGTGTCAATCTGAACCAAAACAAAGCCAGAATTATTATTATTAAACTTGCTGGAAGGCATCAAGACATAAAACTAATGAAGGATATATATATATATAGAAGCACAGGTTGTTAATTTTGCCTAAAACCATGAAATTGAACTTACATCAGTCTCTTCCTTCACCTCTCGAATTGCAGCTTTACAAATATCCTCGCCCTGTGAACGTGAAACTTTAGTATATATTCAACAGTACATGCGGAAAAAACATTCACCGAATATGAACACAGCACTCCTGATCCTATGATACTCACTTGATTAGCGACGCCCGTAGGGAACTTCCATACATCTTTTCCTTTGAATGCCCCGTTCTTCTCCTGAACTACCAGTACCTGCAGCCAAGTGGAATCATCGTTTGACCTCTCATGGGGAAATTATCAAAGCGTCTTACCCAGCAATTTCAGCTCATATTGCTGCGTGTACACGCGCACACGCACGCGGAGAAAAACCCCGTAGCACCCATCTTTCTCATAACTAGTTATTTTTCAAACTCGCTTGAGTTCCATCTTAATAATTTGATATGGAAATTTTTCCCATTTCAGTAAGATTTGAATCGTTCATGTACTAACTATCCAAAACCTCTTTGCTGCATGTTTTAATATATCAGTGGAAGGATTAATATACTTTGTCTACAAAAATAAACGGAACAGCTGTGAGCTGTCAACTGTCTAGGATCAAAATGATTAAGAGGCAATCTTGAAGTTGTTCCCCAGCTTCCAGCGCGCATATATATATATATATATGAAGATAAAAAAAGTTTAAAATTAAAATATTAATACCAAATTAAAAAAAAAATGAGAAAACTATTAAAAAATTTATAATTAATAGCATGGAAGTTGAATTATATACTATTTGATCCTTTATAATTTTTAATTAATTATTTTTTCTAGATAAAATTATGAAATCAAGTTATATAACAATTTTTTTTTTTAAAAAATTGATAATTTAAATTCAATACACATAGAG
>Ga0307517_10008528_pt1 | contig 14696 bp, 9 predicted proteins | sample 23_EM_MG_FD_194515 | JGI IMG/M metagenome (GOLD analysis project Ga0307517, IMG submission 194515) | Populus trichocarpa ectomycorrhiza microbial communities from riparian zone in the Pacific Northwest, United States - 23_EM | ecosystem: Host-associated > Plants > Roots > Unclassified | place... | reverse complement strand
ACAGAACAAAATTATCGATATACTTCGGAGACAATAATATATATTTAAGTTTAATTGTTCAGAAAATAAGCAAGTAAAAATATCATGAGGATAAAATAAGTGTTTTGTTATGTGCAGCGTAGAAATGAGTGTTTTTAGAAGTGGAGATGTCTCCAAAGTAGATGCTTATGAGTATATTGAAGAGATGAGTGTTCTCTCCGTCCGTGTGTTCTTTGTCTCCTCTAATATTTTATTTTGTTGGCGATTGAAACCATTTTTTATAAAAGATGAAGATTAGATGTTAGAGTAGCTGGTAGGTCGTGTAGCCTTACCCTTTCGGTGGAAAGGTGGCACTTTTGTCTCATGATTGTGAGATAAGATAGCGACGCGGTGGGTTTGTTTTTGTATTTTAAAAATATTTTTAAAATATTTATTTTTATTTTATTTTTTTATATTAAATTAATATTTTTTTAGTGTTTTCATATCGTTTTGATGCGCTGATATCAAAATTAATTTTTAAAAATAAAAAAAATTATTTTGATGCTTTTCCAAATAAAAAATACTTTAAAAAACAACCACAACCACATTTCTAAACATCCTCGTAAAAAAAACTCATCACGTTATCGTATAATTAAATAAAAATTATTTTAAAAATCAATATTATTAAGTTTAGTCGGATCTATAAAAAAATCAATATTATTAAGTTTAGTCGGATTTATGACTCGAGTTGCTGATTTAACAAGTTAATTTATTAATCTAGATCAATAAAAATATTTTAAAATAATTACCTCGGATGCATTAAATTTTGAATTAATTATAAAAAGATTTACCTATAATAAAAAAATACATTAGATATATTTTTTTATATTGCATATTCTTTTTATATTTTTTAAAAAATTTGGTACGAACTGCAGAAAAGCGAGTAATTAAGTACCAAACAAAACTAATATCTCAGCCCATGTATCGTATATTATCAAAATTAATATGATGGATGTACATGAACTTACAGGTTGATTAGATATTTGGATCAAATCCAAAGAAGATAAGCTACATGGCTGGCTTCGGGTCAAATCATCCGATCCCACCGCATCATGGAGGCGCCTCCATTACATCCAATCAACAAGGACCCAAAAACAGTGAGATATCAAGAAAGTTTTCAACAAAAACGGTAACACGTTAAAGGGATATTTGAAATAATGATGGTAGGTTTTTTAAAATATTTTTTATTTAAAAATATATTAAAATAATATATATTTTATTTTTTAAAAAATTATTTTTATAATTATTACATTAAAATATCTAAAAATAAAAAAAAAACAAATATTAATTTTAAAAAAATAAAAAACAATTCCAAATTATTTTAAAAACAAAAAATACTTTTTGAAACAAAACGAGTCCTTCATTAGTTTTTCATGACAAATTTCCCATTCTCACCTCGAACAAAATAAATGCATTAATCTGGACTTCTCCAATCCATGGATCGATGATTTTATACATAGATGTTGCAAAATCATCAAGACAGCAGATGTATGGTACTTTTTTAGCTTTAGTTTTCTTACTTTCTTTTCCCCTTAAAACGCATAACATAGCTGGACCCGAGCATCGGTCCCAAAACAAAACAAATCCTCAATTGATGAAGTGAATGGTTGTCCGGAGCTACTCAGTCGCGCTCGTTTCATCCTGGCAAATCCTAATGCATCAATGACTCAAGTGAACTATCCTATCAACTCTACCGAAAAGCTTGTGTTCTTGAGATTGCAATCGGCAGTCGGCACTTTAGCAGTTATGGACACAAGCTGATCCAAACCATGAAACATAAAACTAGGTTGGGTGGACAGATATAGCTCAAATCTTAACATCAGAAAACAGAAAAATATTGTGGGTAGCCAGGAACAGTACCTCAAAACATTCTAAAACACATCGAAGGTTCATTTAGCAGTTATGGACACAAGCTGATCCAAACCATGAAATTACTCAAGCTTAAACTACGAGTCCTGAATATGGAGGCAATCACTAACATCTCTACCTATCAATTTCCATGAATCATCTATCGTTATCAGTATTGTACGAAAGGATATCAAAGTAACGGAAAAAAAGGGACTAGATTCTAAGTTCAAATCTGCCTTCCGAATCTATCTGACCAAAAAGGCAGGACACAGCTTGCACCTGGACTTTACCACGGGTTCTCCTGAGTGCTTCAACATCATTACATGCCCTGTAAAACAAACATCACAGTCATCACTCATGAGTTATTTAGTCATGTAACAATTTGAATGCTCTTCTCCCCACTCCAATAAGAAGAAGGAAAAAATGAAACAAACAAACAAAAGCATTTATAGAGTTACACGAGGACATAATAGAGACAGTTTCATGGGCTATGTGAATGTTTATGTGCTTGTGAAATATGATGGAGGCATGCATCTACTGAGTTTAATGCATAAGTTAAAGCAAGTAATCATCAGGAAAACTATGTTATGGTTGATGGAAACTTTTAATCATTAATGTGATGGAACATTTTGCACAAACAAGTAGATGGCAACGATCTTTCCCATGACAAGTATCCATAGGACATTCATTACTCTGCTTTTGCAATAAAGGGATGAATTGTGAATGAAATAATGAAAAATGATTACATCTGATTTAGGTTCTGTGAGAATGCTCCTTGATGCGACCGAAACCCCTGTGTTTCTGTCCCTCCTGTTTGCATCTATTTTCCGCATAATCCTGAACGTCAACAACCAATTCAGCGATTGGCAACTCTAAAGTCAGTAATAGCAATTAAAATGAACAAAACTAGTTAAAGACGCAGCAAGCTGAGAGCAAGGAAAAAATGGCACCGCATTTTTATCAAGTTCACTGCCAGGTGATAACTTTTCTTTCTTGTCGAAGAAAAAGAAAAGGGTAAATCCAGTAAACTTGGATTCAAAGAATCATTTTCCTATTCCTCAATTTAAGTATCTAGCTTGGGTTTCCTCCATCTAAAACAAAGAACATTCATGAACGCCTTACTAGGTGAGAAAATCAAACTATAAGACAAGCAACAAATATTCATGATTAGTAGCATTTGCTAATTAAACCTACCAAAATGAACATCCATCAATTAATAGCAATGAAGGTTCAACTAACAAAAAGAAGCATGTAGCTCTCTAACCTCAATGAGCACATGTTGCAAGTCATAACACATAGACATAAAGAGAATGCAAGTGAACTGATGCTGTCAGTCACAGAATTATCTCAAAATGAAACATATAAAGCAAATATTTACGTAGACAAACACAAATGCAAACAACCAACTTAACACAAACATGTCAACATATTATAGTCAAATTAATACTAAGAGAAGACATATACTGTTAGAGATAGTTTAAGAAACCTTTCAATACTCCTGGTCTCGAATTCATCGTAGCGGTCAATCAACCTGCAATAAATAAAGCTTTTAATTAATCACCACTATAATCTATTAAATACCAACAATTAATACTTGATCAACTTAAAAACATGCTCAAAACAAATTAGTTAAAAAAAGGAGAGAAATTTAACAAACCAGTCAAAGGCCATTTTACTGCCGCATACTACACCAGCAACTCCTCCTACAGTTCCAGCGGCAACACCCGCTGGCAAACAAACAAGAAGACCACCCGCAAATGTTAACAAAAGAGACAAAAGTTAAAAGCAAGCGAAACTGGGGATTGGGAACATACCACCATAGGCAATCTTCTCTGATGTGCGATCCATTGACTGCATATGCTCCCTGTTTTTATTTTCATCATCATCATCATCATCATCAATATCAATCAAAATCATCATCTTTTGTGAGAACCGGGAAAGCTAAATAAGAAAGACAAATCCAAAAGCCCAACAATGTTTAAGATCATGAAGTTACCAGAGTTGTTTAAACCCCTCCATTCTGACTTGCCTAAACCCCAATAATTCTCTGCCAAACCCAACCCCCCCAATAAAAGGAAACGGTGTTTTCTTTCTTTCTGGAATCAGTTTTGTTTTATTTTGAAGACGATTATTTTCCCAAGAAAGCCCAAGTTCAACAGCCCAGAGTGAGTCTAACCCTTGGAACTGCCGAACTATTTGAAGAAACTGAGGGTAATGGACCTTGAAAAACTTGATCTCTCTCGATGGCCGTGACCCAGGACAAGGAGTCCGCGTGAAAACGGTAGGTAGGTCCCTCTTAAAGGAGGTGCCTCAGTAGCTGCGGTCTTTTTTTTTTTTTTTTTTAAGGATTAAAGTGTATATAATGATTATTTTAAAAAAATATTATTTGAAAATATATTAAAATATTATTTTTTATTTTTTAAATTTATTTTTAATATTAATATATTAAAATGATACTAAAATAAATAAAAAATTAATTTTTCATACGAAACAGTAAGCACTAATTGAACAGCAGTCCGAAACGGAGCTGTCAAGAAGGAAAGGAAAACATGAAAAACAAAAATAGTCCGAAAGCAGAACAACGGCTACTCCTTTGGGACCACCATTTTCATTATTTGTCCTTAATATCTGCAAAGCTTTTATCCCCTTTATAAATAGACATACACTTCTCTTTCCCGGAAAATACAGACAATTTTCTTTTTCCTTTACAATGTTGGGAAAGAAGTGAGACCCCTTTTGTATTTCTTTCCTTTCCATTCTCCCTAGCAATGATGATGGTGGTGAAGAAGAAGAAGCATTATTTTCGTTGCTGTGAATGGAAGTGGATTGTGCTTTGCCAGCTACTCCTAGCTAATGCTGTTTGCGCCAGCCACCATGGTAATAATCTTTTGCTTTGCTTTATTTTTCATGTTCTCTCTGAGAATGCGAGACTACGGCAGCCCCATGATTTTTTCCCCTAATATGCCCATCAATTAGTTTTTATACAGTTTAATATATGGGTTATTGACTGATAATTTGCAATGGAAGGTCTTGCACTCTCTTTTTATTGATTTTGAGGTTTTTCATTCTCTGTTTGGTTGCAGGAAGTTTTCATAGTTTAATTATCTAATGCTGGGAAACTTTAGATCTTTGTGAGAATGGAAGTGTTGAAACAGAAAGGACAAGAATCTGAGCTTAAAACTTAAAGATTATAAGTAATTGGCTTTCCTAAAAATGAAGTTTTAGGTAGCACTAGTTACTCAATAGACCTTCAATTGCTGGCATCTTCTTGCATTTTGTTACCAAGAAAGCTTAAAGTTCAATGTTTTAGTATATAGATTTTGTTTTGATTCTATTATCCCATTGAAAGAAAACCTGACTAATTGTATAGTTCTATCTCACAAGTAATCATACAATGCTGAGTTTACTATGTCAGTGCTCAAATGCAGAAAGTTGACATAAATGGTCACATGTATGCATTTAAATAGATAGAATGTGACTGTTGTGGTGATTCCATATGTTTATCCATAGTTGACATAGCATGTACTTTGTTTTTTCCCAAAATCACGAAGCAAGCCCCTACTGTTTGTACTACCTCCTTGTGTTGAAATATTTATACTCCTCTTCTAATTGGTCTTTTCATATGGTTAAAGGTAGCTTTTTCATCCCAAATAATCCAAAAATGCTACCTGGATCCTAGAGCTAGATGTAATTATGCTTGTAAAGGGAAAAAATGCATACAATACCTTCTCAAATCAATTTTTAAATATATATCTGGAGGCATTAAGTATAGCTTCTGTCTGGACCTCCCGTGTTAGCTGCTATGATGAATGAAGAGAAGCATGTATCGACGAGCTGAGTCTTCTATCTGTCTTAATCCTAAAATTATGTGCTTGGCTGCAACCTTTGAAAGCTTTAATAGGGCAAGGCAAACTTTAGTTAGTCACTTAACATGGTTTTCATCCTTGTAGGCAACAATTAAAGTTGCATATCTACCCTGTTATATCATTTGACCATTTTCACTAGGAATACTTGAAGAATTGTGAGTCGCTACTTTTGTTTCTAGAGGACAAACTTAGCACCAGAATACAATTTTCCTCCATGTAATGCAAACCCACCCATGTACAGAGACATACATATCATAAGAAGATTTAGGATACAGGATTCTTGAGCACTTAGGTTGAACTTGTCTTGCGCCAGCACTGATTCATGGTGAATTATTACTTGCACATGTTGTTGCTTGATGAAAACGTAAAAGGATTTTTAAGCACTTAAAAAGTTGGAACGTATGCTTTAGATGTGGATAATTGAGAGATTTTGATAATAATAAATGTTGGTTGCTGTATTTGCCCATCAACATACTTCTTTTTTTATTATTATTTTACGGTGCATTTTTACATGCTGTTGATATCAGGGAACCCTGCAAATGATCTTGTTGATATCATCAATAAGAACCGAACAGCCCAGAAACTCCCCGAGCTGAACGACAGCCCCGGCCTTGGCTGCATGGCTCTGCAGTATGTTGAATTATGCAAGGATAACTGCACTAGCAATGGTGTTGTGAATTGCAAACCACCTGAAGATGACTTTACTGAGGTTTTTGGTCCGAACTGTGGTGTAGAGCTGCCCACTTTTGGCACCATAACTGGCCATGTCGTAGGTTGTCAAGCTAAGTACCTTGAGCCATCACTAGCCTTTTCCCATGTTCTTGTCAATGACAGTAAAGCTTTATCCCTGATTAGAAATAAATCACATACAGAAGTGGGAGTAGGCTTGGTTGGGGCTCGTAAAGGTTCCTTCTTTTGGTGTATTTTATTTAGTGATGGCCAGACAAATTCCACTTTTGTTCTTGAAGATAACGGCGAAGGGATCAAGCAAAAGACAGGGTGCTTTAGTGGGAGCACTTTTCCATGCAGTGGCGGACATAGGATCCCTGTGTTTCTCAACAATTTTATGACCATGGTTCTTCTAAATATTTTTCTGCTACAACACTTGTATCAAACTTGGTTTGTAATGATGTGAATGATTTGCTGAGACAGTTATGCTTGGAAATTTTGTTATATAGGTGGGAGGACATTATTTTTGGTTGTCGAAGATGAGTTGTAATTTTTTTTTCCTTCCACTTTTATCGATTTCTTTTACCATATTGATGTTCATGCGATCGTGACTCATATGCAGACTAATGCTCTAAGTAGACTAGAAGGAACACTGATCTTGGTCTGAAAGTTGTTTGCCATGGGTATCATCAACAAAATATGAACATACAGTTCCTATTAATTAATAATACAAGCCGAGTCCGTGGTGCTTTTTCTTGCAAAGGAGATGGAGGAGTGGAATGTGAATCTTGTATTTGCTAAAGGGTAAAAACTACAACACTTAGTGCCATATCAATCTCCCAAGGATGAGAAATTCGCAAAATTTTGCTTTCACTAAATTGGTTGCCCGCTTCATGCTCCAAGTTGGACTAAAATGTTTTGGTGATAGTAACGTTTTTAAAGCAAGAAAAAGTTTAGACTCAGGTACTTGACTAAACTTGATTTAATAAATTTAGTTTGTTTAATAATATAATTTTTAAAAAGCAATGATATAAGATAAACTAAAAAAAATGGCAATGATTAAATGCAAAAAATAAATGTTGCCAAAATCATGAAAGATATATTCCTAGTAATTTTAAAATGTACATGATTTTATTTAGTAACAAAGTAAAGAATTAATAATAAAGCAAAAAATAAATAAGAATAAGATACCCCTTAAAAAGTAAAATGAAAAAAAATATAAAGTTAAATTCTCAACAAATCAAATATTAAAGAACAAATTTAAAAAAAAAAAAACTCGAGTTAACCCAAGTTAGCATGTCACATCTGCGACCTAGTTATGAGACCATGATAATTTCGTAGAAAATAAATTGAATAAAATACAAAGCTCAATCATCAAACTAACCCAATGATAAAAAATAATACTGAAATTTGACATAAAAATAAAATAAAATAAAATAAAATATTGAAAAATAAAATTTAAAAACAAATTCAATTAAGAAAAGATTTTAAATAAAACAAATAGCAATTTTAGCTTTTAATCTTACTTTCAATAAGAACATAAAATAATTTTTTTTTTTTTTTTGTAAAATTATTTTGCAAATCAATATTGGCACATTTACGAACACAAGATACACGAGGACATGCAAATTAAAGCAAGCTATAATAAATAAAATTGTCAACATAACTTGAAATAACTAATTGCAAATAAATAAAGATAGGTGACCAAAATGTAAGAAGGTCAAGATTTCAAGGACTTGAAAGGAAAAAAATAGTGTGAATAGTGACATAAACAGCAGAATGAGAGGTGGAATAATAAAAATTCCAAATCTTTTAGTCTCTTTTACTAGCTAATTACTTACAACTATATCTTAGATAAAATTTCAAGTTAATTTTTAACACAAGAAAAAAATGAAAAAATTAAGGACGGCAAAATAAAACTTCTAAATGTCAAATTAAAAGAAACAAAAACTAGATGACCAAAATGAATTAAAAGTAAAATGTGAGGGACCAAGAACGAAGAATTGCATAAAGAATAATGCTCATGAATAATGATTCGTGAGATGATAAATAGAAACAATACAGGAAAACACTAGCGTGTTTTAGTTTCTTTGTTGATTAATAATGTTAATATTAATAATTATTATAATTATAATTTATAATAAGTTGGCGTGTTTGTAAGAAAAAACCTATAACAGGGTTGAAATTTTCCAAGTTAAGTTCCATCAATGTTGGACATATAGTGATAGAATCTCTCGGACATGGTCTTTAAAAATTGGAGAAGTGTCATTCTACATACAAATAATCTCAAGCAGAAACAGATTCTTATGACAAGAAGGCACACAAGATCAATACCACAGGAACACTCACTTCGGATGGATGTCTCCGTGTTTTAATCTCCCAGCCACTGATAACAGCATCTAATTTTCCATTCAATACCAATAGCAAACAAACAATCAACGTGCACGCGAGCTGGGCATAGCTCTGTTCCCATCTGTAGTCGTCTGCTACGGAAGGCACAAAAGCAGCCCAGGCTCCATCATTTGTGATTGGCAAGATCCTATGCTGCAGCCCAGAGAGACATCAGCAGGCTTTGGCAAACCATCCGATGCATTCCCTTGTATGCACTGGACTTAAAGCTGTGTATGCCTCTCCTCCACAGCCAGTCTGCTTTGTTACATTTAACTGGAGATAACATATAAACCATAAAATTCAAAAGTTCTCCTGTCTAACAATTCTAACTGGACCCCTGGCAACTGAAGTTTTGCATGCAGAGAGCTTAGGCCTGAAAAGCCACCACCACATACACAACCCCATAACAAAAAGCGGAACCAAACTCATAAAACAGTTTATAGGCTCACAGTACAAAAAAAATCCTAAAAATTCAAACCTTTGAAATGCAGGAAAAGAAAATATGTTGGCGGGAAATGAAGTTCTAAACTAAAGTTTATAATCAACAAGACAGCAATAATTACCACTCATCCTCCTCACAGCAATCTCAGAAGCAGTCCAATATGCATGCAGTTAGATCCAACTGTGAGCAAAACAGTGCATATCAAAAGGTGACAAACACATAGGTTGCCTATCTCAAACCATGGGTTCAAAAATTTTATGGCTGCAGGACTAGAATCTCTTCTTCCAGTTTTGTAAATGAACGAGGAAGTTATTTATAGCCTCAATTGATAGTATATGAACGGCATAGTGCTCACAGAAGCCAAACAATAATTATGGAAATAAAGGTGCATGCAATATTGTGTGTATTTGCTCAAACCAGCTTCCAGTACAAATGGCAACAAATTTATTGTTTTACAGAAGATCACAATTGGAAGATTGTAATCGAGCAAACTAAGAGCAAATGAAAATAAAAACAAAAACAATTTCCTATAATAACCCCAATCCATTGAACCACACATTTATGTGGTGAGAAAAGTGGACATAACTTGAGGACATTCATTCTCAAACACAAGATTGATATCAAAAATCATTGCTGCTGATATAATCATGTTTTCAGTAAGTTTTCTCGTCATCAAGAACCTTGTCCAAGGCTAATTGGCAAAGCATACTGACAACAATCTGCAAATATCAAGTGTGATGATAAAAATTCGACAAATGACAAGATAGGGGTATTCAGATCCTAGGCCACAACCACATTGACCGGATTAAATTTTAAAAATTGAATTGCACAATCAAACTTCCTCCATACTAACCTATTGATCCGGTCACATCCTTCTATCTCGCAATCTTACTAAAAACAACCATCCATGCATAGCTCATATAACTTTCAGACAACAAAAAAAGGCAGAAAAGAGCTGCTTAGCTAAACAAAAAATGACATTTTCATCATTGATCAAAATCCTGTGCATTTGACATATTTCAAACTGAAACAAATTGAAATACCAAGTGCACAATTAATTGTGTCTGCACTAGCTAACCAAATCAGGTTTCCATAGGCACGTGTTGCATTCAGATATTTCACCTGCTTCAAGTGAAAAACAATAGCCATGAACCAGCAAGTGATAAAAGGAAGCAACTTAAAATCTTCCTCGTATAGTTATCTAATATGTATAAATATTAATATAAATACATGCATGTAAATGAATATTTCTGATTTTGTGTCTGTCATTATTTACCTGCTCCAAGGCCATTTTTTAATATTTAACATGAAGCTGCATATATCAAATTCACTGCAACATATGCAAGGTTCAAAGTAGCTCAAAAACTTTTTCAGACACTGGTCAGATCCTTGGTGCACTATATGAGCATAGTTTGGCACCACAAGCAAATGAATGCCAAATATTTAGATCATATTTACAAGAATCACAGCAACATCCTAGAATCACAATCAGGGTTGTCATCCCAGATTTTGCATCCAAGTTTTGCAACAGCATGCAATCCAAAGTTGACAATCCACTGTGCAGCTAAGGTACTATATATATAATGATATAAGTGGTGAGACTTGGACATGGTAACAAAGGGAAAGAATAAGAAAAGATTTTATTAAAAGATTCAACATGGTATATTTCTCTTAATGGTATAAATCAAGTTTCTAAAAACTGATCAATTTGTTCACTAAAATTTAGAAAGTATCTTCAAAGAGTAAATAAAACAGCACAAGATAGTTTGGGTATTTACTTGTTTTCCAAGTAGTATCACTTGAAAAACTTTAAATAAACAACTGATATGCATTTTAAATCGTACTACCATAATATGAAATAGAGAACCAACTAAGTCTACCCCCCATGTACTAGATGCTAAACTAACTGGAGTACACTTTCCCAGCATCCGTACATGAACTGAAACATTCTGCATTAGGGAACTATGATCTTGATAATAAAGAAATATTTATGACAGCTATAAGCTAGTTAGCATGGTAATTGCAACTTCATGATGACATAATATTTTTTGTACAATCCTACAATCTGGTCAAAACTGCAATATCTTAACCAATGAACTAAAGAATTCATCTCATAATTCTAGCAAATCCATCTTCTGCTCTTAGAAGACACATTTCCTGTTAAAGGCAACATCCTGAATCGATCATGCATGCTTCAAATGATGACACTAATGTGCATGGCTCATGCAACGTACAAATAACGACAACGACGCGCATGGCTCACTCTTCAAAAGAGGAAAGAGGCAAGCATGAGAAAACTGCTTGATTCCTCAAAGTATCAGACTTTCCTTAAATCGATTAAAAGCTGTTAAAGTAACTGATTTTTGCACTAATAACATGATTTTTGCACTAATAACAGGAATATTTGAAAAGGAAAGCAATGCAGAGACACGACGTGCAAGTCAATCACAACACCATATACCAACCAACTATTAGGCTTTAGGTTCCAAGAGATAATTCAAGTTTTGGGATGATAAGTTTTCAAAAACCAGCATGAAAAACAAAAGTTGGGAAAAGCATCTTGATTTCAAACTAACTGAAAATATTAACACCAATGTTATTCATATCTCTACTCACTAGACTAACTGTTCTTATGTACATCTGCAGCTACCCATGACAAAAACTATAACATTAACCCTTCCAACATTCCCAAAAGCTCCTCGGTGAACAGAAAAAGGCACAAAAACAAGATACATTTGTTACCCTTTCATCTTCACGGGATCATGTATATGCTAAATTGATTTCAGCTGATGTCAAAAGAGTTCAACAGTCATCACCTCCAACCTCCCAGTCAATTCTTTAACCCTGCAGAGCAGGAGAACTACATTCTCAACTGTATAGATCAAAGCATAAACGAATTAGCCCATTTTTTTTAAAAAAAAAATCAAATTCAATAATCACATGTTCTTTATATAAAAAAAATAATAATTAAAATATAACAAAACATCTCTTCTACATCATTTTCCACTTGCTATGACTCAAACTAAACCATATATTGACTACATGATTTTTTTCCCATTATCTTACTTAAAACAACAATAGCAAGCCATCAGTTCCTCTTCCTGTTTCATTGGTTCACAGAGCCAGCAACTAGGAAGTGAAAAGGGTAAAAAAGAACACTAAAACATTCAGAAGTATCAATACAAATCAGACCTTTGAAGGAGCTTCATGAACCTTGTAACATTCCGGCGTTATCGAAGCCAGCCACATACCAGGAAACAAGCACTGCAGAAACAGAACCAACAAAAGCACATATCAATTAGTCATCAAATCCATCAATTAACCAGAAAATAATAATAGATCAGAAAAAAAGAAATGATGATTGCATACATCAAGTTGTTTTTGCACATGCTTAGCTCTCTTCTTTGACCTTCTCGCGGGCTTTGACCCAGTCAAGGAATAAATATCTTCTTCAATTTCCTCTCTAGTAAGAGGAATCGAAAACCTCAACTTCTTCTCCTTTTCCTTTTCCTTCTCTTTCTCCTTGTTGTTGTTGTTGTTGTTGTCATAGTTAGTAGCATCATTACCATTCCGGTTCGACCGAGTCCATTCACTCCGATTACTACTTGTCACCTGAGATTTGATCTCTTGCACCGCGCCTCCACCAATCTTCACAGCACCTCCGCTCCCATTCAAACCCTTATTAACGGCTCTCCTCGGCCTCAGATTCCACGTCTTCGGTATCGACTCCTCCACATCCTCTACTACAGCAGCAGAGTCCAGATCCCCTGCATCCGCAGCCACATCATCAACCATGCACTTGCTGCTACTGCTACCGCTGCTATTTTTGTTGGTCCTCAAACGAATAAAGATCTTCGATTTCTTCTCCAAAGTCTCAGCATCATCAGATTTTTGCTTCGATAACTTCTCAACCTTTACCCCGCCGTCTCCGTCCGAGTCAGCAGCAGCAGCATCCCGGTGAGGAGATTTGTTGGAGCGAAAGCGGTGGTGGTTGGTGGCGTTGTTGGAAGGGTTCATTGACCATTTAAGGTCTTGTAGAGGAAAGTTATGGAGTGGCTGGTGTGGTTTGACAGTAGTAGAAGAAGCCATAACAATATTGGTTGTGTTTGGGTGGGTTGCAGATATGGAGCGAAACACCATTGAAGAGAAACAATCCGATTTTTTTTTCTCAGTGTTCAAATCGGCAGCTTAATTGAGTTTTTCTGGTAGGGAAGGAATCAGAGAGTGAATTTGCTTTGGTTGGATAAAAGAGGAGAATGGAAGGAAATTGGATACCTGGAAAGTCAAATCAGGTCAATCTAAATCTCAAGGAATTATATGGAGGCAGAGAGAATATTTTCTTCTGAGAAATGATGGACAGGAAGCAGTTAATAGACACATACCCTTTGTTGAGGATGCTCTGAAGAAAGTGGAATGGATACAAGAAGTTCTTATTAATTATTTTATTACCAATACTGTCCTTGATAATTTTGTGTATTTGCACTTTGCCCTTCATAGATTTGTTTTCGTTTTTGTTTTTTTGTACTTCAATCTTACTGTGTAGGGCCTGTAGGCGTTTTAGAAACTTGGCTGATAAGGCAGCTTTATTTTTATCTGGGATGGGTTTTGGAATTTATTAGTTTATTAGTTTGTATTATGGGTTTGATAAATTTTTTAAAATGTCAAAAAATATTAAAAATATAAAGAATTTTTTTATTATATTATTAAACTTAGTTTAAGTGATTAATCTTTAAATATTATAATTTTTTTATATTTTTAAATTTTTTTATACGATGATATAAAAAAATTATTTTAATATATTTATAAGTAAAAAATAAAAAAATTCTTCTTGTGTGTAATCTTAAGCATGATGTTGTGATTTAACAGAGGAGGAACCTCTTCTTGTATGACGTTTTTCTGTGGATCAATTGATAATTGATTAGGCCAATAAATATGATATTAAAAAAATGGTTATAATTATTATCGAGAATCCAAGATTGAGACATGTATTAAACATCTGGGTTTTATATCCTCGATCGTTTCCTGCCAGAAAGTGGCTACAACATTGGACCACGAGGATTCCTTCTTTTGGTGGGAAAAAGGTGTTGACCGGTGTTGCCAGTTAAATGCTAAGACTAAAGACCGAGGAAAAACTATTATCTTTTTATTTATTTATTCGCGTGACTTCTTGGTTAAGGCTACGTTACGTGTTTTTTAAAATTTTAAAAGTTTTTTTAGTTTTAAATTATTATTTTTTAATTATTTTGATGTGTTGATTTTTAAAAAAAATAAAAAAATAAAAAATTATTTTAATATATTTTTAAGTAAATTTTTATTTTTATATCATATTATTAAATAATTAATATTTTATGATTCAAGTACCATCGCCTTTCATAAATTGTCTTGTAAGTTGTAACTTTCTTTTCTGATTCTTGCGGTCCCATTTTATATAGCAGTTCTGTCAAAATGGTTTTGCGGGTTGT
>Ga0307517_10008527_pt1 | contig 14697 bp, 11 predicted proteins | sample 23_EM_MG_FD_194515 | JGI IMG/M metagenome (GOLD analysis project Ga0307517, IMG submission 194515) | Populus trichocarpa ectomycorrhiza microbial communities from riparian zone in the Pacific Northwest, United States - 23_EM | ecosystem: Host-associated > Plants > Roots > Unclassified | place... | reverse complement strand
ACGGCGGACGCGGTGCTCGAAGCACGGGCGGCCGGAGTGCCGGTCCGCGTCATCTGGCCCGAGGGCGCCCGCCGGTCGGGCTGAACCGCCCGGCGGGCACCCTGGCGTAAGGCTCAGTCGACCTCGGCCACCGCCTGCGCGAACTGGGCCGCGTACAGCCGTGCGTACGCGCCCCCGGCCGCGAGCAGTTCCCCGTGGGTGCCCTGTTCCACGATCGTGCCGCTCTCCATCACCAGGATGACGTCGGCGTCGCGGATCGTGGAGAGCCGGTGCGCGATGACAAAGCTGGTCCGGCCGTGCGACAGCCGGGCCATCGCGCGCTGGATCAGCACCTCGGTGCGGGTGTCCACGGAGCTGGTGGCCTCGTCCAGGACGAGGATCACCGGGTCGGACAGGAAGGCCCGCGCGATCGTGATGAGCTGCTTCTCGCCGGCGCTGACGCCCGAGCCCTCGTCGTCGATGACGGTGTCGTAGCCCTCGGGGAGCGTACGGATGAAACGGTCGGCGTGCGCTGCCCGCGCCGCCTCCTCGATCTCCTCCCGGGTCGCGCCCTCGCTGCCGTACGCGATGTTCTCGGCGATCGTGCCGCCGAAGAGCCAGGTGTCCTGCAGCACCATGCCGATGCCGGACCGCAGTTCCTCGCGGGACATGGCGGCTATGTCGGTGCCGTCGAGCGTGATCCGCCCGCCGGTGACCTCGTAGAACCGCATCAGCAGGTTGACCAGGGTGGTCTTGCCGGCGCCCGTCGGCCCCACGATGGCCACGGTGTGGCCGGGCTCGACGGTCAGGGACAGGTCGTCGATGAGCGGCTTGTCGGGGTCGTAACGGAAGGCCACCGACTCGAAGCCCACCCGGCCCGTCAGCTCCGCCGGCCGGGCCGGGGCGACGGGCTCCGCGCTCTGCTCCTCGGCGTCGAGCAGCTCGAAGATCCGCTCGGCCGAGGCGACCCCGGACTGCACCAGGTTGGACATGCTGGCGACCTGGGTGAGGGGCTGGCTGAACTGCCGGGAGTACTGGATGAAAGCCTGCACGTCGCCTATCGACAGCGAGCCGCTCGCGACCCGCAGGCCACCGACCACCGCCACCAGCACGTAGTTCAGATTGCCGACGAACATCATCGCGGGCTGGATGATCCCGGAGATGAACTGCGCCCGGAAGCCAGACCGGTACAGCGCCTCGTTCTGCTCGCGGAAGGTCTCCGCCGACTCCTCCTGCCGCCCGAAGACCTTGACCAGGGAGTGGCCGGAGTACATCTCCTCGATGTGGGCGTTGAGCCTGCCCGTGGTCTTCCACTGGGCGACGAACTGCGGCTGGGCGCGCTTGCCGATGGCCGCGGCGACGACCACCGACACCGGCACCGTCACCAGCGCGATCAGTGCCAGCAGCGGTGAGATCCAGAACATCATCCCGAGCACGCCGACGATCGACAGCACCGAGAAGACGATCTGGCCCAGGGTCTGCTGGAGGGTCTGCCCGATGTTGTCGATGTCGTTGGTCGCCCGGCTCAGCACCTCGCCGCGCGCCTGCTTGTCGAAGTACGACAGCGGCAGCCGGGCGAGCTTCTCCTCGATCTCCGTACGCAGCCGGGAGACGCTCCGCTGGATGACCCGGGTCGCCAGCCGGCCCTGCGCGACGTGGAAGACGGCCGCCGTCGCGTAGATCGCCAGCACGGTCAGCAGTACGGAGCCGACCTTGCCGAAGTCGATGCCCAGGCCCGGGGTGAAGTCCACCCCGGAGAGCACGTCGGCCAGGCTGCCCTTGCCCTGCTGTCGCAGCGCGGCCACCGCCTGGGCCTTGGTGGTGCCGGCGTCCATGGACCGGCCGATGACCCCGGCGAAGATCAGGTCGGTCGCACGGCCGAGGATCTTGGGGGCGATGACGTTGAGGGAGACGGCGACGGCGGCGCACAGCACCACCCCGTACAGCGAAAGCCGGTCGGGCCGCATCAGGCCGAGGAGGCGTTTGCCGGAGCCCTTGAAGTCCATGGAGCGCTCGGTGGGCTGGCCGCCCATGAAGCGCATGGGCCCGGCGGCGGGCGCGGGGCCGCGGCGCGCGGGGGTGGTGGTGGTCATGCCGCCTCCTGCTCGGTGAGCTGGGAGAGCACGATCTCCCGGTAGGTGTCGTTGCCGGCCATCAGCTCGTGATGGGTGCCGGTCCCGACGACGCGCCCCTCGTCGAGGACCACGATGCGGTCGGCGTCACGGATGGTGCTGACCCGCTGGGCCACGATCACCACGGTCGCCTCGGACGTCTCCCGGCCCAGCGCGCGCCGCAGCGCGGCGTCGGTCGCGTAGTCCAGCGCCGAGAAGGAGTCGTCGAAGAGGTAGATCTCCGGCTGCCGCACCAGCGCCCGAGCGATCGCCAGCCGCTGCCGCTGCCCGCCCGACACATTGGTGCCGCCCTGCGCGATCGGCGCGTCCAGCCCGCCCTCCAGCTGTTCGACGAAGCCCTTGGCCTGCGCCACCTCCAGCGCGTGCCACAGCTCCTCGTCGGTCGCGTCCGGCTTGCCGTAGCGCAGGTTGGAGGCCACCGTCCCGGTGAACAGATACGGCCGCTGCGGTACGAGAGCCACCGTCCTGGCCATCAGCGCCGGGTCCAGCTCCCGTACGTTCACACCGTCCACCAGCACCTCGCCGCCGGTGGCGTCGAAGAGCCGGGGCACCAGGCCCAGCAGGGTGCTCTTGCCGCTGCCGGTCGAGCCGATCACCGCGGTGACCTGCCCCGGCCGGGCGACCAGATCCACCCCGTGCAGCACCTTCGCCTCGGCCCCGGGATACGCGAAGTCGGCCCCGCGCAGCTCCAGATGGCCGTGCCGGAGCAGCTTGCGCACCGGCGAGGCGGGCGGCACGACGCTGGACTCGGTGCCGAGCACCTCCTCGATGCGCTCGGCGCAGACCTCGGCGCGCGGCACCATCATGAACATGAAGGTGGCCATCATCACGGCCATCAGGATCTGCATCAGATAGCTCAGGAACGCCGTCAGCGCGCCTATCTGCATCCCGCCGCTGTCGATCCGCTGCGCGCCGAACCACATCACCGCCACGCTCGACATGTTCACCACCGCGAACACCAGCGGGAACATCAGCGCCATCAGCTGCCCGGTGCGCAGCGAGTAATACGTCAGCTCCGCATTGGCCCGCCCGAAGCGCTCGCGCTCGTAGTCGTCCTTGACGAAGGCCCGGATCACCCGGATGCCGGTGATCTGCTCCCGCACCACCTGGTTCACGGTGTCCAGCCGCTCCTGCATCGTCCGGAACAGCGGCCGCAGCCGCCGCACCAGCAGCGTCACGATGACGCCGAGCACCGGCACCACGCCCAGCAGCAGCGAGGACAGCGGCACGTCCTGGCCGAGCGCCATGATGATGCCGCCGACGCACATGATCGGCGCCGACACCATCAGCGTGAACGTCATCAGCACCAGCATCTGCACCTGCTGGACGTCATTGGTCGTACGGGTGATCAGCGAGGGCGCCCCGAACTGGCCCACCTCGCGGGCCGAGAAGCTCTGCACCCGGTCGAAGACCGAGGCCCGGATGTCGCGGCCGACCGCCATCGCGGTCCGGGCGCCGTAGTAGACCGCGCCTATCGCGCAGACCACCTGAAGGACGGTGACCGCGATCATGACGCCGCCGACCCTCATGATGTAGCCCGTGTCCCCCTTCACGACACCGCTGTCGATGATGTCGGCGTTGAGGGTGGGCAGGTAGAGCTGGGCGATCGTCTGCACGAGCTGGAGCAGGACGAGCACGGTAATGGGTTGCTTGTACGGGCGGAGGTGGGAGCGGAGGAGTCGGATCAGCACAGCGGTCGAGCCTATATTCGGACCGTTGCCGGAAGCACCCGATTTCCAGGTACGTGTTTCAGACGCCCCTCAGTAGGAGAAGGCCCCCGGGTGCGTCTGGTCCCGTACGGCCGTGTACTGCTGCCGAACCGCCTGCCCGATCGCCACGTCGTCCCCGCCCGGGTCGATCACGCCCAGCGCCGTCCCCTGCCACTGCGGCGGCTGCTCCGCCGACCCGGTGCCCGTGACCGCGCCCAGCGACCACGCGGCCTGCCGCGCCGCGCCCAGTGCCGCGTACTCCGCCGGCTGCGGGATCACGATCCGCGCCGCGAGCAGCGACGGGGCCATCTGCTGCACCGCCGGCAGCTCGCCCGCCGGGCCCAGCAGGAAGATCCGCCGTACCTCGACACCCCGCATGCGCAGGACGTCCAACGCGTCCGCCAGCCCGCACAGCATTCCCTCGAACGCCGCACGCGCAAGATGCTCCGGCTTCATGCTCTCCCGCCGCAGCCCCGCCAGCGTCCCGGCCGTGTGCGGCAGGTCGGGGGTCCGTTCCCCCTCCAGATAGGGGAGCAGTACGAGCCCGTGCGACCCCGGCGTGGACTTCACCGCCAGGTCGCTCAGCCCCGCCAGGTCCGTCCCCAGCAGATCGGCCGTCCCGCGCAGCGCGCGTACCGCGTTACGGGTGTGCACCATCGGCAGATGCCGCCCCGTCGCGTCCGCGAACGACGTGATCGTGCCGCTCGGGTCGTTCAGCGCCTCGTGGTGCACCGCGAAGATCGTCCCGCCCGCGCCCAGCGACACCACCGCGTCCCCCGGCCCGACCCCCAGTCCGAGCGCCGCCGCCATGTTGTCCCCGGTCCCGGCCGAGATCAGCAGCCCCTCCGGCGTCTGCCCGGCCGGCTCGGCCGGCCCCAGCACCTCCGGCAGCCCCACCTGATGGCCCAGCGCCCGCTGCACGATGTCCGTGCGGTACTGCCCCGTCGCCGCCGACCAGTACCCCGTACCCGACGCGTCCCCCCGGTCCGTCGTACGCCGCTGCGGCCGCCCCAGCAACTGCCACACCAGCCAGTCGTGCGGCTGCACGACCTCCGCCGTCCGCTGCGCCGCCTGCGGTTCGTGCTGCGCCATCCACCGCAGCTTCGCCACCGGATACGCCGCCTGCGGCACCGCCCCCACGGCCTCCGCCCAGCCCCCCGGCCCGCCCAGCTCCTCCGTCAGGTCCGCCGCCTGTATCTGCGCCCGCTTGTCGTTCCACAACAACGCCGGCCTCACCGGCACCCCGGCCCCGTCCAGCGCCAGCATCCCGTGCTGCTGCCCCGAAACCCCGATCGCCCGGACCCCCTCCAGCAGCCCGCCCTTCGCCGCCTCCCCCAGCGACAACAGCCAGACCTGCGGGTCCACCTCGCTCGGCGTCCCCTCACCCCCACCCTCCACGGGATGCGGCGCATACCCCTGCCGCAGCACCTGCCCGCTGTCGCCGTCACACACGACAACGGTGGTCCCCGCGCCCGAGCTGTCCATACCCGCCACTATCGCCATGCGGGAATGATGCCTTACGCCGCCGAACCCACGAAAAAACGCACGCGGGCGCCCGCGTGCGCCCGCGCCGCTACGTGTCGCCGCTACGTATTGCTCGTACCCCAGTCGTCCCCGACCGGTCCGCCGTTGCTCCGCAGCCGCCGCACCCGCTCCGCCACCTGGGGCGGCAGCTTGTCCCCTACCTTCGACGCCACCGCGTCCACCGCCTTCAGGGCCACCCCCCGCCCCGTCTGCCCGGCCGTCTCCGCCGCGTTCCGCACCGCCGGGTTCTGCACGACCCGCTGCGCGCTCTTGCGCAACTGCTCGTACCGCTCCCGCCCGGCCCGCGCGCCGAGCACGTACCCGACCACCACTCCGCCGATGAACGTCAGCCGGTAGCGCATGGCTCCACCCTTCCGTCGGTATGGCTCGCCTACCCGCCGTAGCCGCAGGACAACCACGGCCATACCGGTTGGCGGAGCACCCCCCTACTTGCGCTAATGTATGTGTCGCAGCGAGCACACGCCGCCCGGGAGCCCGGGAGTGGGTGCATTCGGTGCACGCCAAGCAATCCCCTGTAGCTCAATTGGCAGAGCAGCCGGCTGTTAACCGGCAGGTTACTGGTTCGAGTCCAGTCGGGGGAGCGCGGTCCCCTGTAGCTCAATTGGCAGAGCATTCGGCTGTTAACCGGAGGGTTGCTGGTTCGAGTCCAGCCGGGGGAGCAGTCGGAGAAGGACCCCCGCGGGGGTCCTTTTTCATGCGGTTTTCTGCCCCGTGGAACCGGTCACCCAGTGATCGATGTCCACCAGGTGATGCGTCTGTGACCCGAGAGGGCGACAGATCGTATGAGCAGCTATGCTGCGCAGACGGCGTGCACGACGCGCCGTACGGGGCGGTAGCTCAGCCGGTTAGAGCAGCGGACTCATAATCCGTCGGTCGTGGGTTCGAGTCCCACCCGCCCCACCGCGCAGGCCGCTGACCTGCGAAAACGTCCCGGCAAGGGGTGGATTCCCCAACTCCCGTCCTACGGGGACGAATCCGCTGCTCACGACTTTCGAGCGCGTGATGCTCTGTGTTACTCCTGGGGCCTGAGGTGCCTCTGAGCTGCGGTGGAATCAACGAGCGAGGCCGTTGAGGGTCACGGGCCAGGGTGAAATCAAGATCATCGGGGCGTTATGGGGACGCTGTGGGGACGCGGGGTCCGGGAAGTCGGGTGAGATCGGCCCCGGCGCCTGCTGATGGGGGTGCCGCCGACGGTGTTGTACAGATTGCCGAGACGCCGGTGGTGGGATCTTCGAAGACAGGGTCGGAGACGTCGGTCTCGGCACCACTGGCGAGGGAGAGGGCGGAACCGTAGCCGGTGCCGTTGAGGATGCGTCCGGTGCCGGTCGCGATCGACACGACGGGCAGGTGCGGAGTCGCGATCGCCCGGCTGGACGAGACTTCCGGCGAGCGCACGGAACGGATCTCCGACAGGAAGTCCTTCGCCAGGCTCGGCGAGCGCAACGCCAGGTGAAGGCCACCTCAGACCAGGACGTGATCAAATCCGGCACCGTCACCTTTCACCGCCGTGCGCCAATCCCTGGGCCAGCCTCTGAACGGGTGTGCTTGCGCATGAGCCTATGGACCTGGGACGGTCCGGACGTGACCGTAACCCTGGGGGACAAGTACAGGTTCGCCGCTGAGATCGGCGAAGGAGGTCACACGCTGCGCCGGGTGGACTTGTGGGCTGCGGGGCAGTGGCTGACGTGCGACGACAACATGGCCTTCGTTGAGCAGTTCCGGCGTGCCGTGCTGGATACCGCTGCCTGGCTGCGCTCGGGCGGGGGTTCGCCGCTGCCGTTTGCCGGATTGTCTCCGGAGGCTGTCCACCGGCGTCTCGTGCCGGGTGTCACGGTTTGCGATGAGACCGAAGCCGACTACGAGTTGCGCAGTCGATTTCGGGTCCTGAACTGGGGCCCCACGACCGACAACGTGACCATCCTGCTCTTCCGCGACGGAGACCGCTTGGTGCTCACCGTCCAGTTCTGGCGGGAGGAACACCTGCTTAAGCATCCTGAGCACGCAGGCCAGGTATTGGTGGCAAGAGTCCCGGCCGGGGAGTTCGTTGGGATTCTGGACGGTCTTTTGGCTGCGCTGGACGAGAGCCAGAACGAGCGGCTACCTGTCGGTGACTGACTGGGAGGCCGCGTCGGCGGGGCGTCACGATTGTTGAGCAGTTCGATTACTGCAGTTCGCGTGGTGCCCCCGACCCGCCCCACCCTAGTAGGGCTCTGACCTGCGGAAACATCCCTCGTGGGGTGTCGGATCGTCAACTTCCGTTCAACGGAGTGAATCCGCTGCTCGCGAGTTAGACGGTCAGGAGGTCTGCGGTAGCCAACAATCCCGTGACCTGCACGTATGCGCCGTTCCCGCTGTCAGTGTGGATCGCGATAGGCGCCCCGTTCTGCGGCAAGGCCGCGATGTGGGGACACTGTGGGGACGCGGGGATCAGGAAAGTGTCTGCGACGGGTCTCGTCGGCGAGGTTCGCTTCCGGGCGCGGCGTGGTTGACGGGCTCCATCTGTGGCTAACGTCCGGGTGCGATTGTGGGCGCCAGAGTCGTCCGCGAGCGCGGCTTGCCATGAGGCGGTTCTGGAAATGGCCCGTAGTGAAAGGCCCCACGGACGCCATGCTCGTGCTGACAGGCGCGGACAGCGCCGGGTATGCAGTTGGTAGCCGACGGGGAGATCTGTGGAAGACGGACGCAGGGTTGTCGACATCGGGAAGCCCTCGTCGTCAAAGGACCATCCGGGTGTGAGCCAGGGGCGATGGTCTCCGGCGCTGTGAATACCTTGAGCCAGGTGCCGGGCGCCGTGACCGTCTCCATAGCTCGCGGATGAGCGCCTCGTCGGCGTTGGGCAAGACGTGCCGGGCTACCTGCTTGGGTAGACCGACGTCGACCGCAAATCCCCAGGGCGCTTCGCCGGAGGCGCGGCCCCGCGCGAGATGGCCCAGCCGTCGACCCACCCTCGAACGATCTCGGCATCCACGCGACCTCCACACGTAATAGGTGGCTGGCCGGGCGCGAGCGTACGCAGGTGGTGCTGGTCGGGCGGGGTTCGACGGACCCAGATGCGAATGCCGAGGTGTTCCGGGCGGCACGGCTGTTGTACGAGGGCCGGGGACTGGCTGGGGTGGAGGCGGCGTTCGTCTCGCTGGCCGAGCCGGGTGTGCCGGCCGCGCTGGACCGGTGCCGGGCACTGGGGGTGCGGCGGGTGGTGGTGTTGCCCTTCTTCATGTTCGCCGGGGTGCTGCCGGACCGGATCACCGCTCAGTCGACGGCATGGGCGGTTCACCGCCGGGATCGTGTCCGGCGGCGCCCCTTACCGGTGCGTGGCCGGACAGGATTGCGTCGAGCGCGTTAACCGGCCCATCCCCATGCCCCGCCGGAACCGCCCGCCCCCTGTGGTCGTCTTGTGCGCTGACTGTGTACGAAGCGGGGATGTGGGGGCGTTGTGGCGCGGAACGTAACGAAGGCCGGTCTTGTGGTGGTGGCCATGGCGACGCTGTTCGGGGCCTCGGCCTGCGGCGGGGAAGCCGGCGCAGCGGCCGGGGGGAGCGGCGGGACGCTCCCCGCGCACGGGCAGGGGGAGTCCGTGGCGCCCTTCGGGGACGGGGCGTCGTCCGGTTCGGCGCCGACGTCTCCCGGCACCGTGGGGAAGTTGTCCGGGATCGCGCAGACCGCGGCGTCGCCCATCACCCGGCACGTGCCGTGGAACCTGGACATTCTGGACCAGCGGTCGCGGCCGCTGAACGGGAAGTTCACCACCACCGCCACGGGCAAGGGCGTTCACGTCTATGTGATCGACACCGGGATGGACATCGCCCACAAGGAGTTCGGCGGACGCGCCCACCTCGGCGCCGACTTCGTGGGCCCGAAGGACTCCGGTGACTGCTTCAGCGAGGAGGGGATCGGCCACGGCACGTTCGTCGCGGGCATTATCGGCGGGGCGAAATATGGGGTGGCGCCCAAGGCGGAGCTCGTACGGGTCCAGGGCGTCCTGTGCGAGAGCGAGGGCGGGGGCGGCTCCTCGGCGGCGGCCGAGGCGGCCGTGGTGAAGTCGGTCAAGTGGGTCACCGCGCACGCGCAGAAGCCTGCGGTGGTGAACATGTCGCTCAACCTTGACCACCGGTCGGCGGCCCTGGAGTCCGCCGTGAAGAAGATGGTCGACGCGGGGATCCCGACGGTGGTGTCGGCCGGAAACTTCCATGACGACGCCTGCAAGCACTCCCCGGCCGGCGTCCCAGGCACGATCGTCGTGGCGGCCTCCACCTCGAACGACCGCGCGTGGAGCGACGGCGGCTCCTACGGATCGGGCTACGGACGGTGCGTGGACCTGTACGCCCCCGGCCAGAAGGTGACCGCCGCCCTCGCCGGCGGCGGTACGACCACGGAGAACTACGGCGCGACGTCCTGGGCCGCGCCGCATGCGACCGGCGTGATCGCGCTGTACCTGTCGGCACACCCCCACGCCACGGCCCACGAGGTCCACGTCTGGCTCGACCACACGGCCACCCCCGGGGTCGTGCGCGGCGTCCGCTCCGACACTCCCAACCGGCTGCTCAACACCGGCGGCCTTTGACTCGTAAACAGAGCCTGGTCAGGGTGGGTGTGGGCAGGGCTGGGTGCCCAGTGGTCGTTGAGGCCGCCGAGTGTTCGGGTCTGTCGGCCAGGCGGCGTTCTCCCTCGGGCTGAGGGTGACGGTGTTGCCGAGCTGGGTGAGTTGGCTGATGGCTCGGCGGGTGGTGCGTTCGGAGTCGCGTTGGGGACGGCCCGCCACCCCGGCCACGTCGCCGCCCGGCTCGCCCCCGCCCTCGGCGGTCTGCACCTGGTCCGTGCGGGCAGGACTTTCGGTGCGGATGGCATCGCGGACAGGGACCGGGCCCGCCGCTTCCTCGGCTGGAGCACCAACGACCACTGGATGCGGACAAACTCGGCGCTCGATGGGATCCTTTGACCCGACGTCGGATCACCCCTGGTGAAGCGACCATCCGTCGAGTCCTGACCCGCGTTGACGGCGAGGCGCGCAACTGTGTGGTGAGCTGGTCCGTCTCGGGTCTGGCGGAGTCAGCGATGTGGCCTGGGGCTGGCGGAGTCGGCGTGCTGGGCGATCAAGCGGCCGGAGCCCCTGGGCCGTCGTGCCCCACCGCTGTCCTCTCGGCGGCGTCGCCGGACTCAGCCAAGCGGCTCGATTCGGCGGAACTCGGGGTGCATCAGCTTCAGGGATCTTGAAGTGGCTCAATTATTGCAGATGTGCAATAGTTGAGCCATGCGTGGTGATGCTCTCGGGGTGCTCTCGGTGGTCGCCCAGGTTCAGTGGGGCCTGGTCACGGCGCGGCAAGCCGTCTTGGAGGGTGTCCAGCGGTGGGATCTGAGCCGACTGGTCGGTGACGGGGCGCTGGAGGCCGTCGGGTACGGCGTGTATCGCGTCGCCGGTGCCCCTGTGCCCGAGCACCTGGAGCTGAAGGTGGCCTGGCTGCAACTGGCTCCCGATTTGGTCGCCGAGGATCGGACTGCCTCGGATGGGGTGGTCTCCCACGCCAGCGCGGCGATGCTCCACGGGGTGGGGGACTTCGAGCCGGAGTCTTTCGAGTTCACTGTTCCCCGACGTAAGCGCACCCGGCGCGCCGACGTCGTTCTGCACACCGCCAAGCTCGACGAGAGCGAGGTGGACTGGGTCGACCAGATGGCGGTGACCCGACCCGCCCGTACGGTCGGTGACCTGATGCGGGACCGCCACGATGGTGAGCATGTCGGCCGCGTTCTGCTCGACCTGCTCGACAAGCACCTGACCACGCCTGCAGAGCTGGCGGCAGCGGCCGGGCCCCATGCCGCGGCCTACGGGCTGCCTGCCACCGACGGCGAGCAGCTCATTGCTCATCTCATGTCTCTGGTCGGCAGGCCCGGTCAGCACTTCTCCGGGGGATCCTGATGCCCGAACCAGCCGCGCAGTCCTTCCCCTACGGGACGCCGAGGGCCTTCGAATCCGCGCTGACCGCCCGATTCAAGGCCCTGGCCGCCGACAGCCCCCACAGCCACAGCCAACTGCGGCGCCAGTTCGCTTACGACCGACTGCTGGCCCGCTGCTTCACCCCGGCCGACGCACACCGGTGGATCCTGAAGGGCGGCATCTCCATGCTCGCCCGCCTGCGGCAGGCCCGGCACTCAGCAGACATCGACCTGGTCACCCTCGCCGAGAACCTGCCCACCGCGCTGGAGGAACTGCGGGCAGCCGCAGAAGCAGACCTCGGCGACTTCTTCACCTTCGACCTGGACGAGCCCAGCCACCTGGTTCAGGGCGTGGAAGGCGTCCGGGTCCCGGTGACGGCGCGGCTCGGCCGGCGTCCGTACGAGACCTTCCACATCGACCTCGTCACAGCGGTTCAGGTCACCGGCGTCCCGGAGACCGCATCCCCGATCGTGGCGGTCGACATTCCGGGTCTGGTCCGTCCCGACTACCGCATCTACCCGCTGGCCGACAGCGTCGCCGACAAGGTCTGCGCCATCCTCGAACGCCACCAGGACCGGCCCAGCACCCGATTCCGCGACTTGGTCGACCTCGTGCTGGTCGCCCGCAACCGCGAACTGAACGCCGCGCAACTGCGTACCGCCCTGGTCTCCGAACACCGCCGGCGCGCGCTTCCTGAAGCAGGCAAGTTCGATGTGCCCGACCGGGCACTGTGGGATGGCGGATACGCCAAGGCCGCTTCCCGGGCCCCGGACCTCGACGGGTTCCGAACCCTCGAACCAGCCGTAACCCTCGCCAAGGCGTTCCTCGATCCCGTGCTCACCGCCGAACGGACCACAGGCACCTGGGACCCCGCTGCAGCACGCTGGACCAGCTGACCGTGGGACTCGACGACGCGCCTGCCGAACTCAGAACAGCTAACAAAATGGGGTTCTGGCGCACCTTCTGTGGCTGGCATCGGCGCGGCGTCTCGCGCAGCCTGTCGCCGAATGGTCAGGGCCGAGGGTCAGGCTGTTGCGGTGAGGAAGCGCCGGGCGCCGCGTAGCGTGGTGCGCAGTTTCCGCTGGGTCGCGCGGCTGTCGAGGCGGACGTCGATGGCGCCGGGAAGTGTGCTGTCGGCGCGCAGGCCCGTGGGCAGTCGGGAGGCGTCGAGGCCGTCGCGTCTGGCGATGAGGGTGCCGAGTTCGTGGCGGCTGAGGGCGTCTGCTCCTGCGAGATGGTGGATGCCATGGGTGTCGTGTGACGCCAGTTCCAATATGGCTGCGGCCAGGTCGGTGACGTGCACCGGGCAGCGGATGTCGTCGGTGAACAGGACGCCTTCGCGCGTGCCGGCGGCGAGTTCGTGCACGGTCCGCTCGTGAACGGACCGGCCGCCACCGATGATCAGTGAGGTGCGGGCGATGACGGCCTGTGGATGCACGAGCAGGATCCCGGTCTCCGCTGCGGCTTTCGCGGCTCCGTACGGGGTGACGGGGTCGGGGAGGCAGGTCTCGTCGTAGTGGTCACGCGAACCGGAGAAGACCGCATCGCTGGAGACGTGGACAAGACGGCTGCCGCACTTTGCCGCCGCGATGGCCAGGCGTACGGGGCCTTGGGCCGTGACCGCCCAGTCGGCTTCGCCGCTGGATGCGTTGACGATGAGATGGGGTCTGACCTCGGCCATGACCGCGTCCAGCCGCCCCGGGTCCCGTAAGTCGAGGTGGTGCCACGCGACTCGGGCGGTGTTGCTGGGGCTGGTCGCGTATGTGGCGACCGTCGGTTGCCCGGCTGCTGCTGTCTGCCGGATCAGCTCAGCGCCCAGGAAGCCACTACCACCGATGATCAAAGTCGTCACGATGTGACACCGTAGCCCCGCCCGACTGGCCGCGATACAGCACCACAGAAGTTGAGCCAGAGCCCAAGATGGGATGGCGGATGCACCTCTGACAGGGCGACGATCTCTCGGTACTCGCCGATGAAGGGGCAGCTATGGACGACATCGCTCCGAGGGAGCTCATCTCTCTTGCCGATGACGAGGGGAACAGCGTCACCGTCAACGTTCTGGGCCGCGACTCCGGGTGGGCCGCCGGACTCGACGCCGAGATCATCGTCAGGACGCCCTTCGTGTCCGGCCGTATCGACTTGGTGCTGTCAGCCTCGAAGCTGGGAAGTTGGGGCGACGCGCTGAACAGGCTCGACGCCGGTGAGGACGTCACCTGGATGGAGTGGGACAGGGGGCCGTCCATCTCCGTCCGGCTCACCGGCGAGCGTGGCTGCCCTGGGGTAGTCGTAGAGGACGAGTCGGGGTCCATGGTCACCGTGCGCGTGCCGCTCGTCCCGCCGGACGACTGGATTGCGGACCACCGGCAGCGCCTGCATCAGGTGATGACTCACTGGGTTCCTATGCTGACGGTGTAGGGAGACAAGCCGTCGCCGGCAGATGCGTGCGCATCCGAGGTGGTAAGGGATTCCGCTGCGCGAGGTTTCGAAGGGCTTCGGTGAGCTGGGGCTACGTTCGTGCTTGCCTCTCAGAGCCAGCCCGCTGGGGACGTTGTGGGGACGCTGAGGGGACGGAAGGACCGCAACAGACCGAGAAGGATCGAGCAAGGTGAGTAAGGAAAAGCACATCTGACCAGCAAGAACGGCAAAGATCGAGAAGGATGGGCAAAGACCGCCACGAACCTCAAAGGACTCATAATCCGTCGGTCGTGGGTTCGAGTCCCACCCGCCCCACTCCGGCAGTGTCCTGACCTGCTGAAACGTTCATTTTTAGGTGTCGAATCGTCAACTTTGCCTGAACGGACTGAATCCGCTGCGCGCGAGTTTGGCGCCGGAGCGGTCTGTGGTGGCTGGCAATCCGCTGACCTGCGTGGATGGACCGACCTGGTGTTGGTGGGGGCCTCGGTCTGGCCCGGCGAGCCGCCGAGCACCGCCGCGACGGGCCGGCCTTCACCGTCGGCGGCGACCACGCCATCGCCGGTGTGTCGGCCACGGTCGCCGAACGCATCCTGACTCCACTGCTGGACAACGCCGCCCGCCACGCCGCCCGCCGGGTCACCGTCGAGTGCGTCCAGCCCGCAGGCGCCGTCCAGGTGACCGTCCGCGATGACGGTCCCGGTGTGCCCGAGGATTTTCGCGCGGCCCTCTTCGGGCCCGGCCGCCGCGCCGACCCCACCGACGGTCACGACGGCGCCGGTCTCGCCCTCGCCCGCCGCCTGGCCAGGGCCGCGGTCGGAGACATCGAGCTGGCCGACACCGACAGCGGCGCCGCCTTCACCGTCACGCTGCCGGCAGGCTGACCGCCCCTTCGCCGTCGCCGTCCTCGGCCGCCGCCACGTCCCGCCGGGTGACGGTGAGGTAGACGACCAGAGCGAGGATCGTGACCAGGAACAGCATGCTGGTCCCT
>Ga0307517_10008526_pt1 | contig 14699 bp, 11 predicted proteins | sample 23_EM_MG_FD_194515 | JGI IMG/M metagenome (GOLD analysis project Ga0307517, IMG submission 194515) | Populus trichocarpa ectomycorrhiza microbial communities from riparian zone in the Pacific Northwest, United States - 23_EM | ecosystem: Host-associated > Plants > Roots > Unclassified | place... | reverse complement strand
AATCTCCCCCCCCCCCCTTCTATAATACACATGCATTTATCCGTGCATCATTCATCCTTTGAATTCTCCGTTCTCATTTTAATAAAAGCATTTTTCGCATAAAGAAACGCATTTTTTTCTTGAATGTTTTTTCTTGGGATCAATTGGTAGCAGGAGTGAGTGAGTGAGTGAATTTTGGATAATAACGATGCGGTTTTGTAGTTGAATTGGAAGTGGTAGAGGTTCTTGAGTTTATGTTATGGCTCAGCAACAATCTTCACGTCTCAATCGGCTACTCACTTTATTAGACAGTAAGTTTTTGTTTTCTAATTGTCATTTTTGGATCTGATTTGATTTTGTTCAAGTTTTCATGTTTAATTACATGAACAAAATATACATGTAATTTTTTTTTGAAGCTGGTTCGACACAAGCTACAAGATTGACTGCTGCGAAACAGATTGGGGATATTGCGAAATCGCATCCTCAAGACTTGCATTCTCTCCTGAAGATGGTTTTTTTTTTTTTTTTTATTCTGTCTTATTGTGTGGTGGTTTTATGCACATGATTCTTTAAAGTTAACTGATTAGCTTTTGTCAGCACCATTTCAATTTCATTTGCCGAGAAGACCCTATTAAAAAAAAAAGTAGCTAGCCGTGGGTTGTGCTTGGTTTTAATGGTTGAGATGCCAGGTTTTGTTTTCCATCTTTTATGTAGATGAGTTGATTTTCAAAGGTTAAGGTTGTTTAACATGAACTTACTTGGCAAATGCTATGATTTGAGAGTGAAAGTGAAATTGTTATGTCTGCTAAGAGTTGAATGAGACATTAATTATAAATGTGTAGGATGGAGCTTTTAATCTGGAATGTCCATGAGCTCTTTATTTCCCATTATAGCATATGGTGTTCTGGCATAGGTGTCGATAGAATGTGATTCATTCAAAGGGAAATTTAGAGCTTTAGCGTTGTTTTCAGCCAGTTGTAAATGTATCCTGAAGGGATTTTTTTGACAGTTAAAGAATGGCTCAATACCATGTCCCCACGTATAAAATTTTGGTGAAAAGAAAGAGTTTCTTAAGGGATTATCTATGTGGCTTTGCAGAATTATTAAGACAGTTCATGAATTTTTTTTTTCTGGGAATTTAAGTTCTAGGGCGCAAGAGTTTGTTCATTTCTGTTATTTCTATTCACTTTAGGTAGTGGATGCTTTTAAAAAAATGGAACTTTGCGTTCATTGTTCTCTTGTACTGTTATCCCCATAAGTTTTTTCGACTTTCAAATTTGTAAAAGAACTAGCGATGTATTCAATCTCTTAGCAGACAACAGAGGGGAACTTTTAGTTAGGCGTGCTTTTCTTGTATACATCTCATTCATTGGAGTTGCACCATTCTTTTCTGCACACCTATTGGACTGCACTATTTATAAACAATGGCTTATTTATTTAACCTTGTTATAAATGAACTCCTTAACAAGTTAAATAAATAACCCATTTCTAACTAGTTAAACTACTAGATTTCCTAGTTTTAATAAAAAGTAATAACTTTCTCAATGTTGATATAACCTTTGTTATTCTTGTTGTCTTTGGAATCTTGCTTTCTTTCACCCTTTTCTATCTTTGTGAAATTAAATATATAATTCATTTCAGTTTCAAGTAGAAATATTTATTAAAGAAAATTTCTTATACATTGTTATGATCCATTAATTCTAGACTAAAGCCTCCCAATTCTGACTACTCTTTTAAAATTATGCATTTTACCTTTTGATTTGAGTCGACTCGTACAATTTACTGAATTGTACTGAATGGAATGGAATTGTGACTGAATCATAAGATTCATGTACATCTAAGATTCATCCCGTGATTCATATCGTGAATCGAAAGAAACAACCATGCCTTAGATGTTTCTTTTAGAGCATTTGGGTTTGTGTTTAAAGCTTGGCTGGAAGTAGAGGTGGGTTGGCTATGTTTCCAGATCAAATTGGGTTAAAGTGAGGTAAGGGTGACTTGTAGTGTAGGATTTGGAAGTTTTGGATGCTTTTTTCGGAAGCTTGATTCATGTTTTACAAGTTAAGCATTTTCCATTGGGTTGGACAGTGTGGGATTTGATCCTTGGAAAATGGAGAAGTGAATAGTTGGCGAGAATCTTTCAAAGAGGGTGCCTGATATTGATTACAAGGATCTTCTCGAGCACTTAATCTTCTTTAATGATAAAATTTGTTGCTGATCTTTTTATGTGGGGACTCATTAGGCCAAAAGGATGGGTATGATTCTGTGGCAGCATGTGGTATTTGTAATCTTTTGGTGTAACTAGATGGGGAGAAATGTTAGGATTTTGAAGGTTTTTTTCATGACTAGATGGCTGTTGTGGGGTGGGTCAATATTGCTCCTTCCTCATGATATAATGCTTTGGGGCTCTTAGAGGAGTTTTGTGGGCATAAATTTAGTGGGACTAGATTACTCACCTTTTGTATTGAGATTTGTTTCTTGGGACTAGATTACTCACCTTTTGTATTGAGATTTGTTTCTTTTCTTTTTTCTTTTTGTTAGAGATGACTTGTGCTCGAATTCTTTTATGGCTGGCCATTCTGTTATTTCTATAATATATCTTCTTCTATGAAACGAAAAAAATTCTTTTGGGTTGGATTGCCATCATTAGGAAATAGGAACATTCGTGGCTGTGATTTGTGGAGGTTATTCAACAAGGTTAGGGAAAGTTTGCCAATTTTGTATTATTTTTCTTTGGGTGGGTTTGAGGCCCTTGGTATCATGCTGTATTTTGGTTTCTTGAAATGCCTTTTATGTTGTTGTTTCTTGAACTATATATATGTTTTCAAGGAAGAAGAGAATCGCAAATGGTTTTACTAAGTTGGATTAAGAGTTAAATTGTGCTCATATGTTATCTTGAGGCATTCATAGATGGTGTATGGGATCTATTGATACTTTTTCTTAGAAAAAATGGACTTATTGTCAGTGAAAATGGGTTCTTTGTGCTCTTTTTTCTGTGCTTCAGTGATGGAGAATGCTTACTATGGAAGAGGACATAAGGGGTAAAATGTCTTTTTGGAAATGATAAGGAGGTGATGTGGACCTCAATCTACTTTTGAGCTTTTTGTGAAACTTTTCGCCATGACTTTTTATTGGTACATGGGATGGGAGCTGGGGATGATAAAATGTGATTGAACTGAAAGAAAATTTAAAAATCAAGGTGAAGGTGGATCACTTGATTTTAGAGTTATCTTAATCAGTCAATGGGAGAATGTGTGCTGTTAAATCTAGTACCGACTAAATTCTCTTAGTTTCTTTGGTGATGAAAAAACGACCTAAAACATATAAAACTCCTTTACAGACCAAAAAAGGCACTTGATGCTTGGCCCATTTCATTCATTCTTTGATATAAACTACCATTGGCCCTGATCATGAGCATCTAAGGAATAGTTAAAGACCTGTGAGGGTGTTCTTTGAGATTCCATATACTTTGCGCTAGTTGAGATGAGGGTATTTGTAGATGTAAGGTTTGTATAAAAGTATGTTTTTAAGGAGGGAGAGGTGGCACCCCCTAGGATAATTTAGGGAGGGGTTTTAACTTGTGATGGTTTAGTTAAGTGTGCTATGCAAACATATGGTGCATAAGGTAAAAGAGTAATTGGACTCGATTAGTATGAGTGAAGATGATGATAGACATATCAGAATATGGTCCCAGATGGTATAGCTAAATGGCAGCCTGATGCAACATTGTTATTTACTCTGATCTGGTCAAGGTGGTTTTTGTTTACCAGCATGTATGTGGTCTAAATTCCTATTACCAAATCTTTCTGTCCCATATGAACATCCTTTCTTAATGTATTAAAGAGGGCCTCTCTAACCAGTGAAAAGTGGTGGGTACAGTAAATGTAGAGAAAATTGTAACTAAGCTGAAGTGTACCAGACATGAGCTGTTGCACATTTAATCACTTAGTTTGCAATGTTTTTTTAATTATTGAAATTGTTGCTCGCCTGTCATTTTGATGTAATTTTCAAAGATTGAATTGACCCTTTTGCTTTAATCACCTCTTGTATGGGTCAATTGGTTATGATATCGTGGTTTTGGGGTCACCTTTTTCTTGTGAACTATTACTGAATGGTTCTATTCCTTGTAATGTATCAGTTTAATTATATTGGAAATGATGATGATAATATTATTTTATTTTTGCAATAATGTTATCATAGACATCAAGTCTTAATATAAGTGCCTTGTGAAAATAGGTTTCTCAGAATCTCCATAGTAAAAACTGGGATACAAGAGTTGCAGCTGCTCATGCGATTGGGGCTATTGCTCAGAATGTCAAGCACACTTCTTTGACTGAATTATTTGCTTCTGTCGAAACAAAGATGTCTGAGATTGGGGTTTCGGGTCATGTTGAAGATTTGGTGGCATGCCCTAATTTTCATTCTCAAATAATATCAAACGGTTTATTTAGAAGGTTGTTGATTGATTGATTTTGCACTCTTTTACATTTATTGTATGTGGATTTTATTTTATTTAGTGTACAAGCAAAAAAAAAAAAAAAATCTTCTTGTGCATTGATATTTATTTTTTCTTCACCTATTTAACAGCTTTGATATGAACAAAGTGTTGGAGTTCGGTGCTTTGTTGGCATCTGGAGGTCAGGTAATACTATTTCTTGCACTGTCATGAAATTCCATTGCTCTTTGGATTTTTCTTGATTAGCAAAAGAAGTTTTATAAGAATAATGAATGAGTAGACTGTTTGGCATCATCTACATTAGATAAAAGATTCCATTGTATATCAGAAATATAAAGGAAATCTATTCTCTGCCAAGTGTTTTTGTCTTTTCTTCTTTGCATGTCATCCTAAAAAGTAGTGGAAGTGGAATACAACCCCGTATCTTTTGATACCCCCCCCTAAAGAACCTTGCCCCTGAATGCTTTCACAGTTCATATTCTATGGAGCTTGGAATGTCCCAAGTGACAACCATGGCTCCATAATCCAACTCCTTTGGTGCTTTAGCCTGAAAACAGTGTAATAACAGGTGATTCACTGGTTTAGCAGCTTTGTGAAAAGATAGCACCAATTTGCCAATAACTCTCTTGGAATGACTACATTTGATTCAATTTCAACTATTTAATCTTTTCTTTTGATTATACGTAATATTTAGGAAAAGAAGGAAGGGATTACATGCTGGCTTTCTACCTAGTTAGGAATCTGGTTATTATACAAAGTTTGTTATTTGATTGACTGTAACATTAAAACAACTTAAACCATTGAACGGGGTACATTCCTAACTGTTGAACCAAGGGAATGGGATTCCAGCCACCTTTTCTTTTTGGAGAGTGCTGGAATGCTGATAAAGATGTAAGAGGTTAGAGAAGTTGAAGTGAAGAAACAACAAAGAACTCAATTTCTTCAGTGTTTATGACGTGTTTAACTGTCATCAAATCTATCATAATGCATCTGTATAAAGGAGAGGCTCTCTACATGGATTGGTCATCCATCATTATTCTTTCCAGATGGGATGGTTAGCATTCTGAACCCATACTCTTAATGTCATAACCTGATTAGATAGGTTTACAGATTGAATTCCCCCCTTCAAGGTATTTCTTTAACTGAGTGGGGTGCCATAAGAGAGGAATTGGCAGTGCAAATTGAGCATGTCATTTGAGTTTGGAAAACTTGGCTCTAAGGAATGACGTGTAGAGTGGTGCTTGGGTATATCCCACAGAAGCAGTGTTTTCAGTAGGACTCAACTTATTTTAGGTGGATACAAATGCTTAGTGGATGGGTATTCAGTTACTTTTTTTTGCCCTGACTGCTTAGGTACTGTTAACTTGCCATGTGACATTTTGGTGAATGGAAAAAAAATAAAGGAAGACTACTTTTTCTGTGGGGATGACTTAAGAGTTTGCAGGGCCAATTTCCTATTAGATTGCATTATGGAACAAAATTTATGAATACTTTTGAGGAGTTGTGCCATTGACTATATTAGATAATTCATATATGAAGTTAAATCAACGTAAGGCATTTTGTGAAGGAAACTTGCTACCAGTCCTGCGTAAATATTATTTTAGCTGAAGTTGGCTGATTTAGTACCAGTGTATTGATATATAGGATACTTTTCAGGGAAAAAAAGAGAGAAAGAAAGAAAAAGAAGAAATGAAGAAAAAGAAAAAGAAAAAATGATTTGGTTTGAGGGAGCAAGAGGAATCTTTAGGCTTTTCTTGTTATCAATTTCATCAGTACTTGAAGAATTATTTTAGTAATGAACATTGCTGGTATCCACACCTTGCATATGCATCAGCATTACTAGGACAATAGTAATCTCTGATGGTGCTGATCAGGGGACTTGTTCATATGCTGTGAAAATTTATAAAAAAACTTGAAATTTCATCATGTATCATTCAAACTTGCACCTCTGAGTTGTAATAACTTTTCATCTTCACAAACCTGTTGGGGTATTCATTGGGAATTTGCACCCATCCCCCTTCCTTGTACAGGTCCCTTTATTAGATATTTGGGGTGGTTCACTTTCTTTTGGATGGGCAAGGAATTTGCATGACACAAAACTGTTTGGTGCTAGCTTGGCTAGGTCCACTTCCTTTCAAATGTCCATGTTCTGATATGTAAGTATATGCATCTATGTCAAGATCTGATATCACTTTTGATCCCAGGAATATGACATTGCAAATGACAATTCTAAGAATCCACGGGAGCGATTGGCTCGCCAGAAACAAAACCTGCGACGTCGTTTGGGTTAGTAATTGATGCCGTTATTACCTTTCTTTCCTTTGCGACAAAATAGTGTTTTCTTTGCCTAGTAATGGTGCTTTCATCTGGTTTGGAGAGGAGTGTCCTCAGTGAATATACTAACCCCTCCAGCTGTTCTGTGCAATTGTTGTTCTGGCTTTTCATCTTTTGGAGAAGGGAAAATGCATATTCTCCAATGTTTTGTCCACCCCAACCCACCACCCACACACAAAAAAAAAAAAACAAAGAAAAAGAAAAGCACTAATGTTCAATATGCTATCTCCTTCTCGCTGGCTTGTCTCCTGAATGTCTGTTTGATGTAATGGACTGCCGACATATTGTCTGAAGTGTTTTCGCTCAGACACCTTGAAATTTTGTGGCAGGTTTAGATGTTTGTGAGCAGTTTATGGATGTCAACGATGTGATTAAAGATGAAGACCTTGTTGTTCACAGGCCAGAGTCTCAAAGAAACGGTTTAGATCATAGATTTTACAAACACCCGTCTGTGCATAACATCCAGCAACTTGTTGCAAGTATGGTTCCAAGTGTAATTTCCAAAAGACCAAGTGCAAGGGAGCTGAATCTCCTAAAGCGAAAAGCAAAAATAAATTCCAAAGACCAAGTGAAAAGTTGGTCAGAGGATGGGGATACAGAGGTTGCTTGTCCTCAGAGTACAACTCCAAAGGGCTCAAATACAGAATCCTTTAGCTTTAAAAAGGTACCACAATATATCTCTTACTGCCCCTTGTCACTGCTTATGCACAGCTGTTCTTGAATATACAGACATTGAGAAGTAAATGATGTGCTCCATTATGCATGTTTCCTTCATGCATTTGATCGCTCATCTTTCTTGAGGGAGCATTTTATTTTCTTTCATTATCTTACTTGTGCAGATTTAAAGTCTTTAATGCTGATCGGTTTATCTTAGGGGCATACTGTTTAGTTTTTCAAATAGGAAGATGTTTTTGAGAGACAGACATCAATCTAAGGTGCATGTGTGCCCACTTATTGCAGACTTTTGCCAAGTCCAAGGGCATGAGCAAGATATCTTTTAAGCTGGCAAACCTTAAACCACATGTACTAGAATAAACTGTTAAGTAGTGTTTTTTCCCTGCCTGTTTTGATGTTTTGTGTCTAGAGCCTATTGGCTGCTACTCATACGTATTTGGAGCTATTTTGTTTTAGTACATCGTATCAGTGGGCAAATGTCTAATTTTCCATGTGGTATTCATTTCTCTTTCACTGAATGGAATTTCTTATCTGTTAAAGAAGGGTAAAACTGGAGAGACTGAAAGGGTCTTAGATGACCAAGCTTTAAAAACAGTATCAGAGTACAATGGATAAGGGTATGCACCAGAAATCTTTGGGCTTATAAATTGTAATTCTCCATACAGATTACAATGATTCATCTTTTGACTTTACCAAGAGTCTAATATTTGTTCTTTTATTTTAACTACAATTGAAAGAAATAGCTAATTTTCGGTTGCAAAAGCCATGTATAAGATCTATATATTTTATTCTGTCCTTCATCTAGTTTATGTGAGAGACGAGAGCATCAAGCAACAGGAATTGGAAACATTTGTAAGAGACAAAGATCAATTCTTATACTGAATAACTTCTCTATCATTGTGAATCCTATGTTTTAAGGAAGACATATTTGGAGACTACCCTAATATGCTTTGGTCAATGGAATCAATTCAATGCTTGTTCTATAAAAGAATAATTCAATATTGGAAGGTAACAGAATTGTAGTGTTATTCTGGAAAGTGGATCTACAAAATGGGACGTGCCAAATGGTTTGATTAACCGACAAAATACCATTGGTGAAACATCCATCATAGTTTACTTATATTATCATTGTTTGCTGTTGTAAAGTCATATTTCTTATACCTCCTTTGCTTTTACCTGTTCTACCTGATCAGTGTCGAGCTGCAATTTGATGCTTTCTTTCTATGCAGGCAGATGCTGATGAAGAAGACAACTTGGAGCATGATGGAGATGGGAGGTGGCCTTTCCATGGTTTTGTTGAACAACTTATTGTTGATATGTTTGACCCTGGTGAGTTTTTTGTTTTTATTTTGCTAGATTAGGATTTTACTGTGGTTCCATTGTCTAACAGTAGTTTGTGTGAGAATTCTTTGGCAGTTTGGGAGGTTCGCCATGGCAGTGTCATGGCTTTGAGAGAAATCGTAACTCATCATGGTGGTTCTGCTGGATTGGTTGTGCCTGACTTGAGCTTGGATGGTGCTCTTGATGAACTCAGAGAGAGAGAATATTCAAATGCCATTAAAAGAGAGAGAGAAATTGATTTGAATTTGCAAGTTTTAACAGATGAGTTTGAGCCAAATCCAAAAAGACATAAATCTGAAGATGTGTCATCCCAGACAATGGATATGATGGTCTCTACTAGCAATCTCGGTAGTAGTGACATTTGTGTAAAACTTGAGCATAGTGGATGGAATTTGCCTGTTGGGCAGGTTAATAGCCAAGTTGATATCGTTAGTTGTGTTAAGATGGAGCCCGAATCTTACCCTAATGTTGCATCTTATTCTGCTGAAAGAGCTGTTGGCATGGTAGAGTCAAAGGGTTACCCTGAACATCAGGGTTCTTTTATGAAGTCAAATTTGCAGAACAGTTCTCCTGAAAATTGCGAGCTGATGAATTTGGTTAAATTGGCCAGACATTCTTCTATAAAAAATAATGAATTTCTTCAAGATTGTGCAATCCGTTTCTTATGCATATTATCACTAGATCGGTAAGTGTGCAGATTCTTTTAGATTGCCTATAAATTGTTGCTTCTTAAGTTTCAATCTTTCACCCATTATTTGGCTGGGAACTATATATATTGATTTTAAGATTATTGTATGGGCTACATTCTACGTTCCATCCTCGGATTAGTATGTATGTGATGCTTTTGAATTTTCTTTCTTTTGTGCAGTTTTGGAGACTATGTATCTGACCAGGTGGTTGCTCCAGTACGTGAAACTTGCGCCCAAGCATTAGGTGCTGCATTTAAGTATATGCATCACTCTTTAGTTTATGAAACATTGAATATTCTGCTTCAAATGCAGGTAGATATCATATAACAACATGCTTTTTAGTCTCTATTATGTTGGAGATGCTGGGTATGATGTATACCTGGTGCTTTTTTGGTGATTTTTATTTTTCTGTCATTCCTCCTTATTCAGCGTAGGCCAGAATGGGAAATTCGTCATGGAAGCCTTTTGGGCATCAAGTATTTGGTTGCTGTTCGACAGGTGAATTTTCTCTCTCTTTGGTTTATTGAGTGCTTATTCTAGACCTGATGAAATTTATTTCAAACTGTTTATTTATTTTTCTTTTATCAGAAAATTGAATGAAACATGTGTAGAAAAGTGCTTTGCATTAGGGAGTCATCCTCCAAAAGGACAGAGATGTAGGAAAAAAAGGAAAACTTGGAAAGATCCAGAATGTATGATAAGGAAGGGGATCCCTCCATTCCCCTTGAATGTGAGATAGAGAGACCCATTTATAACCCCCTGAAGTGTTCATTGCACATGTCATGCAAAAGGGGGCAAAAAAAACAGCACGGTCTATAGCTAGAAGTGAGAGACTCAACCTAGTGTCTTGAACTTTTCAAAATTTTCGACGTAGAGAATTTTGAACAAGAACTGATCACTGGGTGGATTTTAATAGGCCCAATCAAGGCTTCAACAACCTTGTCTGTACTGTGACATTCAGGTTTTAGCTGGCCTGACTGGAGTATCTTGTTTCTGAAACTGGAACTTGGGTCATGCCTGACCCTTTTTAAACCACTCGATCTTCCCTTTTTCCCGTGTATCTACAATTTTTCCTTATTCCTATATTCGATGCATAATTCTTTGGGAAAGTGGAAACTAAATTTGAAGTCCAAATGCCCCTTTTTGGTTCCACGGCTGGGATAGATAATGTATTACATCCTTTACCTATTTTGTGGCATGATGGGGCAAGTCACTTGGATTAGTGGCAGTTTCAGATTCTGTTTCTTTATTCCTTGAAAAACAAAATGTTCATCATTTGTAATGCACATACTTTCTTTAATGTTCTCAGCTTCCAAACCAACTAATTATATGTACTACACATAGATTTCCTGCCTTTATTTTCTATTCAGGTTCTACTGTACTTCTCTTTTCTTTTCATCTACTCTGGAAAATGTCATGGTGAATTGATCTTGTTCTCTTTTTGAGGGTTTCATGGACATTTAGCTTGTTTTCTTGATTTCTGCAAACTCTAATTAATATTTCTTAGACAGATGAGATAGAAAGCTAGAAAAAAACACATGCCAATAGAGTTAGGAAATTGGGAAAGATATTTCTAGTGGCCTAAAATTTATTGTGTTTGCCTTGTAAAGAATATGCCAAGCAGACTGTTGCTCATGGGTCTAGGTAGCTTTGGTAGTAATTCTCTTTGCCTAGATCCTGAGGGTTTGCTTTTGGGTCTTGTTCACACCAATGGTGTGGGGGCTTAAAGGGAGAGAGATATCTAGCACTGGATTGGAAAAACATGCACCAAAAATATCGAGGCAAGGTACTGATGTTTTAAGGAGGTGAACTAACACCCAGCAAGTGGAGAGAAGACAGAAGAGAAACAACCAATGCTTAAGATTTTGAGTTTCAAGCATTGGCCTCTTCATGCATCCACTTCATGAATTTACAGACACATTAAAGTTGTAATTATTTTTTCTTTTCTTTTCTTTGTGTCATTTGTATTTTTCTTCATCATGCATCTCTGCTCTTTGTTTACACTAGGAGATGCTGCCTGATTTGCTTGGCTGCATTCTACCTGCTTGTAAAGCTGGACTGGAGGACCCTGATGATGATGTCAGGGCAGTTGCTGCAGATGCTCTAATACCTACTTCTGCTGCAATTGTTTCCATGAAGGGTCGGACATTGCATTCCATTGTTATGCTACTTTGGGATATCTTGCTTGATTTGGATGATCTAAGTCCTTCCACTAGCAGGTACATCTACACACTGGGAGATTTGGTATTTGCTTTTTTTTTTTTGGGTGACAAGCAATATTACTAGTAAAAATAAGCTTTATATACTCTTATTTGTGTGCTTGGAAAGTATGATGTAATATATACAATGTGCCCATGGCATAAGCCATCTTGGTGCCATCACCGCCACTATGTTTTTGTTTTTTTCCGTGTTTCCATTCTTCATCTTGGTTCTTGATATCTGATGCCTGTATTGCATGTTCACTTCTTATGATTTTCTTTTTCTGGATACAAGAAAACTGAGGACTTTTCAGTCCCCTCTGATGAAAGTTTAAGGAGACCTTAAACTGTCCCAGAAGTACTACACTAGTAGACTATAAAGATGCAAATGAAAAAGATCTATGATACTGGAACCGCTGCATGGGTGAAAATTGATTCTTGAAATTCTATAATTTTTTCTGCCCAAAATTTCATAAAACTCTGAAATTCCTTCTTTTAAACTCCTTCACACAAATCCATAACAACTCCACTATACTGGGTTTACTGAATCCTCACAACAAATCACAAAACATCTATTCCATATCTCAAACCACTAGGCAATGCAAGTTTACAAGTCTTTATTACAAAAAGATCAGCCAGCAAAATTGTTTTTTTTCCCAACAGTGATAAAATGCCACATCTGGCATCATGCATCAATTACACCAGAAGTGAATAAGCATGAAAGGAGGATGGGCAATGCAGGACCACAAGATATTTTTTTGGACTACGTGCTTTAGAAAGAAAGAGTTTTATTTTGATATTGTAGTTTCCTTGTGTTTTCCTATTTCATTTTTTGGGTGCCTATGTTTTCTGTCAGAGAAATGGTTCTCTTGTTGGTTGTTCTACACCATGGGCATCCTCCAAAAGATGAAGATATCCTGAAGCTAATAAAACTCACAATAGGGCTTTCTAGTCTCTTTGGATGTCTGCTACATACACTCAAAGGCCCCTTGAGCTGAAGAACCTATAAAGTAAAAAACCTACTCTTATCCCTCAAAACGTTGCTTCCATTGATGTGGTGATTACATATTCTAGAATCCAAAAAAAAAGCTCGCAGTCTTTGGCCTTCCCCAAAGCCTTCCCAAAGCATTTAAGAAATGTTATCAATTGAACCTGGAACCATTCATGTATCCCACAAATGCCAAAGCACCATATATCTCTACTAATGCTAGATTCTAGATTATATATCTCTACTAATGCTAGATTCTAGATTAACTATGTTAACTTCTAGAAGGAAAACAAGAAGGTAAAATCTATCTCCCTCCTGTCATAAAACACAAAATTTTGGATGATGCTTAACATAAAAATCCATTTTGCATATTCCTATGCTACAAATCTCTAACCCACCGGATTTACACAGAAACATTGATTATCACCTTTTCTCCCCATAGAAGATTGTGCAAAGTTAAGATTGCTGATATGGTGCCTAACTTTGCACCATTTCTTATGTAGAATGATTTTCTTTGAAGTGACCTTTCCTTTAAGATTTTATTGGCCTCAACTTCTTCCCACCTAGTCTTTATTCTATAAATCAACTAATAGAACTTGCACTAGGTTTGTATCTCCTAATATTGTGCACTCCTCTCAAAATCAACATTCTATTATGTGATCCATTGTTAACCTTGAAACAGGAGCACTCTAAAACATTTGTACTCCTGACCTTTGAAAGCACAGGGGATTGGGTTTTAAGAGGAAAATTTCCATGTCAATTCATTGTTGCTGGCATTGGGAACATTTACTGGCGGCATATACAATATGGCTATTTTCTTTCAGCTTTATTTATTGTTCTTACCACTGGGCTTTATTTACGAATGTTTTTTCTTGGAATCGGTGCTAGCATTCTTCCCTTTCCTGGAACAAAGTCATATCCTTCCTTCCATCTGCAGAGGATTATAATCTTTGGTTAATGTTTGGAACTATAACTTGTCAAAAATGACAGGGTTTCAATCCATTGGACTTTGGTGATATGTTGAAACTTGGACTATCTTTCAAGTGTGACTATTCACATGTTGTGGTAGTCTGAATCAATTAAATATTATAAAAGAGTTTATGTTTGAACATCAGTTATTTTGTTGCAGTGTGATGAATCTGCTGGCAGAAATATATTCCCAGGAAGAGATGATTCCCAAGAAAACATCAAAAGATAAACAAGAGTTGGATTTAAATGAAGTGGTACATGTTGATGATGTTGGAGAAGGAAGAGACTTACAAGAAAATCCATACATGTTATCGACATTGGCACCACGATTATGGCCATTCATGAGGCATAGTATCACATCAGTCCGACATTCAGCGATTCGAACTTTGGTAAGTCTTTTAAATTTCTTTTTATTCAAGTGTCCTTTTCAGTATCTCAATTTGTTAAAATTACCAAGTCAAATCATCATGGCAATGACACTTGTTTCATTCCCTCATAAGTATTTGTTCACCGAAACTAGAATTCTTGCATATCTATTTCATTTGACCTCTTCATGAATAAATGTTCTCATTCCTTTCATATATGTTTCCTTTAATGTCATTAAGCATATGCTAGCATGGGGGTTCTATATGCTGAGGATTCTATTCTATCATGTTTCATTTAAGAATCTGATTTTCAGGAGCGATTGCTTGAAGCTGGTTATAAGAGGAACATTTCTGAGCCATCCAGTGCATCATTTTGGCCCTCTTTTATCTTGGGAGATACCCTGCGTATTGTTTTTCAGAATCTGCTGTTGGAATCAAATGATGAAATTTTGCGTTGTTCAGAGAGGGTTTGGAGGCTCCTTGTCCAGGTTTCCTATATAACTTGGATGCATGAAATGATGCGCATCAGATATGTTGAATTTTTCATTTCATTGTTGGATTCATTATGTTTTTTTCATACACTCTTTGCATTTTGTTTTTCTGTCACTTCAAAAAAGTATGCAATTCCATAAACTTCTTGTGCACTGGAAGCAGCACTATAGCATTTTCATTTTCGAGACATAAATTTATCCGGTTCAAAGAGTA